>Ga0194121_10000015_pt1:0-265000 | contig 279180 bp, 245 predicted proteins | sample TA2MahCa50mmetaG_FD_148609 | JGI IMG/M metagenome (GOLD analysis project Ga0194121, IMG submission 148609) | Freshwater microbial communities from Lake Tanganyika, Tanzania - TA2015020 Mahale Deep Cast 50m | ecosystem: Environmental > Aquatic > Freshwater > Lake | place: Tanzania... | reverse complement strand
GCACCTGCGTCCAGCGCGTGCCCAGCGGGATCTCAAACGACGGCAGATCGTCGGCGTTGATTTCCTGACGCGTGAATCGGGCTTCAAACGCGTCGGCCGCCGCCTGGGCCGCGTCAGCTCCATGGAAGTCCGCGACAACGCGGCGTGCCAGGGCGACCTTCGCCGCCTTCGGATGTTCCTCGCCGGACGCGACGCGCGCACGCCGCGCATCCACCGCCGCCCGCGTGTCATCGGTGAGGAGCAGGTAGTACCGCCACATCAGATCATCGCTCACCGACATGAGCTTGCCGAACATCTCCGATGGCGCTTCGGTCACCCCGACGTAGTTGCCCAGACTCTTCGACATTTTTTCGACGCCATCCAGCCCCTCAAGTAACGGCGTGGTCATGACCACCTGCGCCTCGAGGCCGTAGCCGGGCATGAGATCGCGACCCACGTTCAGATTGAACAGCTGATCCGTTCCTCCGAGCTCGACGTCCGCTTTGAGAAACACCGAGTCGTACGCCTGCGCGAGCGGATACAGGAACTCGTGAATCGCAATCGGCTTGCCGGCTTCGAAGCGCTGCTTGAAATCGCGGCGTTCCAACATTTGTGCGACGTTGTACTGCGCGGCGAGCCGCACGAGCCCCTCGGTACCCAGCGCGCCGAGCCATCGCTCGTTGAAGTCCACCAGGGTCTTCTGCGGATCAAGAATCTTGAACACCTGCGTCTTGTACGTCTCCGCGTTCGCCGCGATGTCGTCACGCGTCAGAGGCGGACGCGTTTTCGAGCGCCCCGTCGGATCGCCAATAAGCCCGGTGAAATCACCGATCACAAACACGACGCGATGGCCGAGATCCTGAAAGTGCTTCATCTTCCGGAGTAACACGGTGTGCCCGAGGTGAAGGTCCGGAGCCGTGGGGTCAAAGCCCACCTTCACGGTGAGCGGCACACCAGTCGTGGCCGCACGCCCAAGCTTGGCTTTGAGTTCCCCGACGCGCACGACGTCGACGCACCCCTTCGTGAGGTACGCCAGCTGTTCATCAAGATTCATTCATCAGTCCCCTGTCTCGAGTCCGCGATCCGCAGTCCGCGATGCTTGATCCCACCGCACCCGTCGCCCGTCCACGCGCCAGCCCCCGCCAATGACGCGTGCAAGAGCCTCAGGCAACAGACGATGTTCCTCGGCAAGAATACGCGCCCGCAAGGTATCCACCGTATCGTCGGCACGCACCGGCACAGTCGCCTGGGCCACCACGGGACCGGCGTCCAATTCGGGCGTCACAAAATGCACGGTCACTCCGGTCACCGTCACGCCGTACTCAAACGCCTGACGCTGGGCATCGACTCCCGGAAACGCCGGCAGCAGCGAGGGGTGGACGTTGAGGATCGCATGCGGAAAAGCGTCGCAGAACAGGGGGCCGAGGACACGCATGAAGCCCGCAAGCACCACCATCTGCACCCCACGCTCGCGCAAGGCGGCCACAAGCGCCTGGTCGTACGCTGCGCGCGTCGGGTAATCACGGTGCGGCACCACCAGCGTCTCGATCCCCGACTCGCGCGCCCACGTAAGCCCGGGTGCCTCCGGCTGGTTTGAGACGACGACCTGTACGACCGCTGCCACGCGTCCGGCGCGGACTGCCTCGACCACGGCCTGCATATTTGATCCCCGGCCGGAGATCAGTATGGCGATTGGTGTACCACCTGCGCTCATTCAGGCACCGCCCTTGCTACTGGTTCGTGCACCATGCCACGACGCTCCCACTCGTCGCCGCTCTTGTGTTTCCACCTCGCCGGCCAGCCGATCCCTCCGACGGCCGTTCTGACGCAGCCGGCGGACTACCGCGCCCTGCAGCACCGGCTCCGAGCGGCGCTGCTCAAACACCCCATCAGGCCCGTCGCATATTGCCTGATGCCGACGCAGTGGCACCTGATTGTGGGCCCAGTTGACCCATCCCGGCTACGCCGCTGCCTCGCCGGGGTCATCACTACCCCGCTCGACGCGACCGTCCCCATCACCGTCACGCCCCTCCCGGCCATCCGCGACCTCGTCCGGACGACGCGTGTGGTGGAGCGACTGGCCCTCACACACCGCCTCGTGCGTCGTGCACAGGACTGGCCCTGGGGAAGCCTTGCCGCCCGTCTTGACGGCGCGAGTCCTCTCCCTCTGGTCCCAGCCCCGTTTCTCGAGTCACGCGCCTGGAGCGACTACGTTAACGCGGCGGAGGCCTGGGACTCAGTCCACCTGGCCGAGCGCCCACGCTGGTTCGCCCGTCGCGCGCAAGGCGCCGAGCACGGCATCGGCGTCTGACGCCCCTGCGACCAACACGAGACCGACGCCCATATTGAAGGCGCGGAACATCTCGTCGTCGGCAATCTCGCCTGCGCGCTGGAGCCACGTGAACAGCGGTGGCACGTCCCAACTCGCGTGGTCCACACGGGGCACACGTCCCACGGGCATCGTGCGCGGAAGGTTTTCGGTCAGGCCACCTCCGGTGATGTGCGCCATTCCTTTGATCCATCCACGCTCGAGCAGCGGGCTGACTGCTGGCAAGTACGACCGATGCGGGCGAAGCAGGGTCTCCCCGACGGATTCGCCGAGGTCCGGCACCACACTCGTCACCGTCAGGCCAAGGTGGTCGAACACGATGCGGCGCGCCAGCGAATACCCGTTGGTATGCAGACCCGACGAAGGCAGGCCAATCAACACGTCGCCGGCGACAATCGACCGGCCGTCGATCACCTGCGCGCGCGGCACCAGGCCGACGATGAACCCCGCAACGTCGTATTCGCCGTCGGCATAAAACCCCGGCATCTCCGCCGTTTCACCCCCGAGCAGGGCACAGCGATTCGCGCGACACCCCTCGGCCACGCCACGCACAATCTGTTCCGCGACATCCGGTGACAACCGGCCGGTGGCCAGGTAGTCGAGGAAAAACAAGGGCCGCGCGCCCTGGACGAGGATGTCGTTCACGCAGTGGTTGACGAGATCGACGCCGATGGAATCGTGGACGCCGGTCATGAACGCAACCTTCAGTTTAGTCCCGACACCGTCGGCTGACGCCACAAGTACCGGGTCGGCCACGGAGCCATCGAGGGCAAACAACCCGCCGAATGATCCAATCCCCGACAACACGCCCGGCGTATACGTGGACTTCGCCAGTTGTTTGATGCGGCGCACCACTTCATTGCCCGCGTCGATGTCGACGCCCGATTGCCGATAATCCACCACGTCAGAACTCCAGTTTGTCGATAAGGGCCTGCGCGACGGCCCGCCGGGGCGACCCTTCCGGGGCCGTCCAGTACGCGCGGCGAATCTCCACGAAGAACCGTTCTTCCTCAAAGTCTTCCGACAGCATGTCGAAGGCATCCTGCAGGACGGCAATGGCCGCATCGCGCGTGCGGCGGGATTCAAGCGCATCGAGAATCACCGCGGGGTTGCGCAGGGCCACATGGCCGACGGCCAGCGCCAGCGCGGCGCGTGCCGGGTCGGTCGACGGCTCGGCGGCATCAAACAGGGCCGACAGCGCCGGCGCGGATCCGCGGGCCCCGAGTGTCGCGAGCGAAAATGCCGCACTGCGCAGGAGGCTCTGATATTGCGGATCGGCCGCCGCGAACCTCAGCGTCTGTCGCAGGTAGTCCTCACGCGGAGCACACTCCTGTGTCAGCAGGCAACTGGCGGCGGCGATCGCGGGCTGCGTATCGCGCGGTGCCGATTTCTGCAACGCCGCCAGTACCGGGAGCATCGACTTGTCACCCAGTTTCCCCAACGCCGTGATGGCATCGTCCTGCAGGGGGCCATCAAGTTGCGCGACGTCGGCGATGACCGGTGCCGCCCAGGTCGCACGATAGTCGCCGAGTGCCTCGATCACGGTGCCGCGAAAGAAGTCCTCGCCACGCGTGATCAGGGGGCGCACCGCCTCGCGCACGGCCGGGTCGGCGTGGGCGGCCGCCAGCGCGCGCGTCAGGGCCGGCCGTACGAACTCGGACGTTTCCCTGTCGAGCGCCGCAATCAGGGCCGCATTCATGTCGTTCGCCGGAAAACGCTCGAACCACGCGTACGCCACAGCGCGCACGCGATCGTTCGGGTCGGCGACCAAGGCGCGCATCGTGGCAGCTGCCGTCGAATCGCCGAATCCTGCGAGCAGGACAAGCGCGCGGTAGCGGACGTAGCCATCCTGGTGGGAGCGGGCTGCCGACGCGAGCAGCGGGATGGCCTCGGCCGCGGGACTGCGCCTGACCGTCCGGGCGGCAGTGGTGCGCGTGGCGAAATCAAACGAGACGAGCTGATCGATGGCCGTCTGCAGCGACTGCGGTGGGGTCTGAGCCTCCGCCGGCATCCACAGTCCGATGCACACGGCGACCGCCAGCGTCCATCGTGTGTGGGACGTCATGGCACCAGCTTCAGCGCCAACTGCAGGTACGCCGCCTCATTGCTCGGGAAGGCCACCGGATACTCACCGGTGTAGCAGGAGGTGCAATAGGATTTCCGCTCGCTGCCGACTTCCACGAGCATGCCGTCGAGGGTGAGATACCCGAGGCTGTCGGCCCCGATGTACTTCCGGACCTCCTCGAGGGTGTGCGTGGCTGCGATCAGTTCGGAGCGCTGCGGGGTATCCACGCCATAAAAACAGGGCGAGATTGTTGGCGGACAGCTAATCCGCATGTGCACTTCAGTGGCACCGGCGGCGCGCACCATCTTGACGATTTTCCGGCTTGTCGTGCCGCGCACGATCGAATCATCCACCAGCACGACGCGGCGCCCGGCGAGGATGCTCTTCACCGGGTTGAGCTTCACGCGTACGCCGAAGTGCCGAATCGACTGCTGCGGCTCGATGAACGTGCGCCCCACGTAGTGATTCCGAATCAGCCCCATCTGGAGCGGGAGTCCGGCCGCCTCGGCAAATCCCGTCGCCGCGCACACACCGGAGTCGGGAATCGGCACGACGACGTCGGCGTCCGCAGGCTGTTCCGCTGCCAGACGGCGACCAAAGGCCGTGCGCACCTCGTTGACACTCTGACCGAACACGTAGGAGTCGGGCCGCGCAAAGTACACGTGCTCAAACACGCAGTGCGCTTTCGCCGCCGGCGCGAACGGCTTGAGCGACTGCATCCCTTCCGCGCTGATGATCAGCACTTCGCCCGGTTCGACATCCCGCACCCACGTGGCGTCGATGAGATCCAGTGCGCACGTCTCCGAGCACACGATGTAGGCCTCGCCGAGGCGGCCGATTGTCAGGGGCCGGAAGCCATGCGGATCGCGCGCGGCAATCAGCTTGTCCTTCGTCAGCCACACGAGCGAAAACGCGCCCTGCGCCTGCGCAATCGCCTCCACCAGCGCGGCATCCGACGTGGCGGCCCTGGACCGCGCGTAGAGGTGCAGCAACACCTCGGTGTCGCTCGTGGTCTGAAAGATGGATCCGGACTGCACCAGAGCCCGTCGCAATTCGTCGGCGTTGACGAGATTGCCATTGTGGCCGATGGCGATTTCGCCATGCGTGCACTCGATCTGGATTGGCTGGGCGTTTTTCAGCCCGCTCTCACCGGCCGTCGAATACCGCACATGGCCGATCGCGCTCGTGCCCGCGAGCGACGCCAGCGCCGATTCGTCAAAAGCATCCGCGACATAGCCCATGGACTTGTGCAACTTGAGCCGTGTGCCGTCGGAGGTGCTGATGCCGACGCTCTCCTGACCACGATGCTGCAACGCGTACAGCCCGAGGTAGGTCAGGTTTGCCGCTTCGGGGTGCCCGAAGATTCCAAAGACGCCGCACTCTTCGCGGAACTTGTCGTTCATGCCATCCCCCTGAGCGTTCCGGCGCTACGACGTGAAGACGCGCGCAAAAATGGCGTCCACATTCCGCAGCTGCGCCCCCAGATCAAAACACTCCTCAAGCACATCCGCCGGCAGCACCCGCGTGATGTCCGCATCGGCCAGCAGCAGCGGCTTGAAGTCCACACGCTCGGCAAACGACCGCATCGCATTGCGCTGCACCCACCCGTAGGCGTCCTCGCGGGACACGCCGCGGCGCGCCAGTTCCAGCAACACGCTGCCGGAAAACACCACGCCACGGGACCGCCGCAGATTCTCCGCCATGCGGTCCGGATACACCACCATCCCCGCCACCACGCGGGTGAAGCGGCGCAGCATGTGATCAAGGGCGATGAAGCTGTCCGGCAGAATCACGCGCTCGACCGACGAGTGCGAGATGTCCCGTTCGTGCCACAACGCCACGTTCTCCATCGCCGCCATGGCGTTGGATCGAATCAGGCGGGCCAGGCCGACGATCTGTTCACAGGCGATGGGATTGCGTTTGTGCGGCATGGCCGACGAGCCCTTCTGGCCCTTCGCAAACGGCTCCTCGACTTCGCCAATCTCGGTCTTCTGCAGCCCGCGCACTTCAAGCGCGAACTTTTCGAGCGACGCGGCCAGAATCGCGAGCGCCGAGAGGAGTTCGGCATGGCGATCCCGCTGAATCACCTGCGATGCCACCGGCGCCGGAGTCAGCCCCAGTCGCGCACACACGGCCGCCTCAATTGCGGGATCCAGATGCGCAAACACACCGACGGCGCCTGACAACTTGCCCACCGACACGGCCTCCCGCGCCCGTACCACCCGTTCCCGGGCCCGGCCCACTTCCGTGTACCACAGCGCGAGCTTGACGCCGAATGTCATCAGCTCGGCATGCACTCCGTGCGTGCGGCCGATCATCGGCGTGTGCTTGTGCTCCATCGCCCGCGTCCTGATGGCGTCCGCCAGGGCGTCGATCCGCGTCAGCAGCAGGTCGCACGCCGCCCGCATCTGCAACGCCAGCGCGGTGTCGAGCACGTCGGACGACGTCAGGCCAAAGTGCAGCCAGCGCGCAGACGGACCGACCTTCTCGGCGACCGCCGTCGTAAACGCGATCACATCGTGCTGTGTCGTCTGCTCAATTTCCTCGATCCGGGCGATGTCAAACGTCGCGCGCTCCCGGAGGATCCGCGCGTCTTCCTTCGGCACCACACCCGTCTCGGCCAGTGCATCAGTCGCCGCGAGTTCAACTTCGAGCCAGGCGTCGTAGCGCCGTTTTTCACTCCAGATGTCACCCATTTCCGGGTGCGTATATCGCGGAATCATGCGTGCGTCTCCATCACCAATTGCGACGCGCGCAGCGGCGGCGCAGCGTCGGGCCCCACCACACTTGCGGCAATGGCGCCGTCCTGAAATACCTCACCAGCCACGCGTAACACGTCGTCGGCCCCGACCGCCTCGATGTTGGCCAGAATTTCATCGAAGGTCACCTGCCGCCCGAAACACATTTCCTGGCGGGCCAGATGCGACATCCGGCTGGAGGTGTTCTCCAGCCCGAGCATCACGCTGCCCTTCAGGTGATCCTTCGCCCGACGCAGTTCGTCGGCGGGAACCGCCTCGTGGCGCAGGGTGCGGAGCTCCGCGAGCGTCAGCGCGACGACTTCCTCGACCTTGTCGGCAGCACACCCGGCGTACACCGACAACATGCCGGCATCGCTGTAGGTCGCGAGATTCGAGAACACGGCATACGCCAGCCCACGATCCTCACGGATGTGCTGGAACAGACGGGAACTGATCGATCCGCCGAGGATGGTGTTCAACACCAGCGCTGCGTGCCGATCGTGGTGCGTCTGGCTGACCGACGGGGAGCCGAGACACACGTGGCTCTGTTCGATGTCCTTCCGGCGCGTCACGACACCGGGCGTCACGTGCGGCGGCACGCCGGACGCCGCCTCGCCAGGCGACGACAACGACTCAAAGGCCTTCGCCACGTCGTCACGCAGCCGGTCATGGTCGAGACGCCCGGCCGCCGCGACCACCAGATTCGACGCCACATAGGTGCGTGAGAAAAACTCGCGCAGCCGGGCGGAGGAAAAGGCCTGCACCGTCTCGGCAGTGCCGAGGATGGGGCGCCCCAGTGGATGCTGCGCCCAGAAGTGCTGCGCAAACATCTCGTGCACCAGATCGTCCGGCGCATCCTCCACCATCTTGATTTCTTCGAGCACGACGCCCTGTTCGCGCGCCACTTCCTCCGGCGCAAGGGCGGGGCGCAGCAACATGTCGCTCAGGATGTCGAGCGCCAGCGGCAGGTGCTCGTCGAGCACCTTGATGTAATAGCCGGCGTACTCCTTCGACGTGAACGCGTCGACCTGGCCACCAATGGAATCGATTTGCTGCGCAAGGTCACGTGCCGACCGCGTGTGCGTCCCCTTGAACAACATGTGCTCGACAAAGTGGGCCATCCCGCTGTCGGCATCGGATTCATGCCTGGACCCGCGGGTCAGCCACACACCAATCGCCGCGGATCGCACATGCGGGATTGATTCGGTGACGAGCCGAAGGCCCGAGGGCAGCGTCTCCGCCCTCACCACGAACCTGCCCCCAGAAAATTGGTTAAGTTGTTCACAGACTTGAAGTTACAGGAGTGACCCAAGGCCGAAATGATACCATGACGCGTATCGTGGAACAAGGCTCCGATGTGGCTCCCGTGAAGGATTTTTCCGAGTGTGATCGCCTCGAACTCGAGGCGGCCCTCGTCGCCATAGGAGAACCAGCCTTCCGTGGGCGCCAGGTCTTCCAGTGGCTCCATCAACGGGACGTGGTGGCCTTCGAGGCGATGACGGATCTGTCCGCCCCCCTGAGGGCGCGGCTGAAGACGGAGGCGCGAATCTCCGAGCCCACGCTCGAGACCAAGCAGGTATCTTCGGACGGCACCACCAAGTTCCTGCTTCGCCTCGCGGACGGGCGGCACATCGAGGCGGTCTACATCCCTGATACCCCGAACCAGACGTTCTGTGTCTCGACACAGGTGGGATGCGCCATGGCCTGCGGGTTCTGCCTCACCGGAAAGATGGGGCTCATCCGGAATCTGACCGCCGGCGAAATCGCCGGGCAGGTTCGGGTGCTGGCCCGCGAGACCCACCTGCGCACCTCCCCGTTCAACATCGTACTGATGGGCATGGGCGAACCGCTGCACAACTACGACGCAACGATGAAAGCCCTGCGAATCCTCGCGGATCCGCAGGGCCTGGCCGTGGCGCCGCGCCGAGTGACACTCTCGACCGTCGGCCTTGTGCCCGCGATCGAAAAACTCGCACAGGAGGAGGTCATGCCGAACCTGGCGCTCTCTCTTCACGCCACGACCGATGAGCAACGAAACGCGCTCGTCCCCATCAATCGCAAGTATTCGCTCACCCAGTTGATGGACGCCTGCCGTGCGTTCCCACGGCGCCGACGTGGACGCATCACGTTTGAATACGTGATGCTCAACGAGGTCAACGATACGCCAGACGATGCGCGTCGACTGGCGCGGTTGCTCGATGGCATCCACGGCAAGGTGAACTTGCTACCGCTCAACGAGGCAGCAGGGATCCCGTACACTCGCCCGTCGGACACACGCGTAAACACGTTCGCCAGGATCCTCGCGGATCATGGCGTCACCGTCTCCGTGCGCAAGAGCCGCGGCCGCGACATTCGCGCGGCCTGCGGGCAACTGCTTGTAGAAGGCACCGAGGCGCGGGTGTGAAATCGGCGATCGCTCGACACGTCGCGGGATGGCTGCGGCGGTATCCCTACCGAGGCAAGGTCGCAGCGTGGGAGCGGATGGCCCATTGGCTTGCACCCGGCGAGCTGGAGATCACACTGAGCACGAGCGGCCGTATGCAGATCAATACGGCTCTCCATTGGCAGCGACTGATGCTGGCGGAGGCCTTCGAGAGGCGATCGGCCTGGTTGGTGTCGCATCTGCTGGCGCCGGGCGACGTATTCATCGATGGCGGCGCCAACTGTGGTTTTTACTCATGCTGTGCTGCTGGGCGTGTTGGCCCGTCAGGTCGTGTGATTGCGATCGAACCTGACGCGCGCCTCCACGCGCAGCTCGCGACACAAGCCCACTTGAACGCCCCGGTGATTGAGGTGCGCCATCACGCGCTCAGCGACGAAGTGGGCTCCGCGGAGTTTTATCTGCCGCCAGAAGATATTCCTGACGGGTGGGGTCTCGGTTTCGTATCGCTGGAACCCCACCCGGGTTGGACGCCGCGGGTGGTACCCACGACCACGATGGATACGATCGTCGATGCTGTGGGTCGCCCGGTCGCGCTCGCGAAGCTCGACCTCGAAGGTCACGCAGCGCGGGCCCTCCGCGGCGCATACAACGCACTTTCGACCCGCGCACTTGAGAGTGTGCTGATCGAGGTCAATGACCGGCGGCTGTTTGATGAGCTGCGTCGTCACGAGTTCGACACAATTCTCGACGTGCGCAACGGCTTTGTCGAGATCGCAGATCTGGGAACCCTTGATGGGGCACACACCGACCTCGCGTTGCTGCGAGGCCAGTGTGCCGGTCGCTGGCACCGCGTCCAGCACCTCTCACACTTGATGTAACGCTACTTGCGGCCGGCGAGTCGCGCGGCGGCGGCTTCGACTTTGGCTTCGAGCCCCGCCTTGTAGGCGGTCACCTTGCCCGCTACACCCGCGTTGCCGAGGGCGATCATCTGCGCGGCGAGGATACCCGCGTTGGTCGCACCCGGCTTGCCGATCGCCACGGTCGCCACGGGGACTCCCGGCGGCATCTGCACGGTGGACAACAGCGCGTCCATCCCCTTCAGCGCGGAGGAGTCAATCGGCACACCCACCACGGGGCGAGGCGTATGTGCCGCCACCACGCCGGCCAGATGCGCCGCAGCGCCGGCTCCGACGATGAAGACCTTGACGCCCCGGGTATGCGCGTCCTCGATCAACCGCAGCACGCGAGCTGGGGAGCGATGCGCCGAGGCCACCGTCATCTCCCAGGTCAGACCAAACTCGTTCAGTGCCGCCCCTGCAGCAGACATCACGTCCGCGTCGGAGTCGGAGCCCATGAGGATCAACACGTCCAGTGCCATAGCGGTCTCAGACTACCAGAGCTTTTTTGCCGATGTCACGGCGGAACTGCATCCCGTCAAACGAAATCCTCGTCACGGCCTCGTAGGATTTCCGCATCGCGGCCGCATGATCGGCGCCCCGGCCCACGACGGTGAGCACGCGCCCACCGGCCGTCACAAGGTGCCCGTCGCGCACCGCGGTTCCGGCATGGAACACCGTAACGTCCGGTCCGAAGTCGGCATCGGCACCGGTAATGGGGTGCCCTGTGACGGGATTGGCCGGATACCCCTGCGCAGCCAGCACCACGCCAACACACGCACCGGGCCGCATCGGAATGGTTCGCGCGCCCAGATCGCCGAGAGCGGCCGCATGCAGCACCTCGGTCACGTTGCCCCCGAGCAGCGGCCACACCACCTGGGTCTCGGGATCGCCGAACCGCACATTGAACTCAATCACCTTTGGACCAGCCGACGTGAGCATGAGGCTCACATACAGAAATCCGCGGTATCCCCCATCGTCGGACAGGCCATCCAGCACGGGTTGGACGATGGTGCGCATGACCTCGGCCTCAAGTGCCGGCGTCATCAGCGGACTCGGGGCAAAGGCGCCCATCCCGCCCGTGTTGGGTCCACAGTCATCGTCGAACACACGTTTGTGGTCCTGGGCGCTGCCGATGGGAATCGCGCGGCGGCCATCGGCCAGCACAAAAAATGAGACTTCGGGTCCGGTCAAGCACTCCTCGATCACCAGAGTCGACCCGGCATCGCCGAACTGCCGGTCGACCATTGCGGCCCTGACGGCCGCTTCGGCTTCAGTCCGCTCGGAGGCGATGACGACGCCCTTGCCACCAGCGAGGCCGTCGGCTTTGACGACCACCGGGAAACCGAATGTGCCACCGGCGACAGCGGCCAGCGCTGACTCGAGCGTGTCGCAGGCCAGGAATCGTGCGGTGGGAATTCCGGCGTCGGCCATGAACCGCTTGGAGAAGGCCTTGGAGGTTTCCAGGGCGGCGGCTCGTCGCACCGGCCCGACGATCGCGTGGCCGCGGGCGCGAAGGAGGTCTGCCAGCCCGGCGTCCAGGGCGGCTTCGGGCCCGACGACGGTCAAATCCACCTGTTCCCGTTCGACCAGGGCCAGAAGAGCCTCGGAATCGGTCACGTTCCCGGGGAGACAGCGGACGAATGAGGCCATCCCCGGGTTCCCGGGAACGCACAGGACCCCAGAAACGCCCGGATCCTGGGCCAACCGCCATGCCAGGGCGTGTTCCCGCGCGCCACTTCCAACAATCAGGAGCTGCATGAACTGTCGATTCTACGTGATACCCTAACGTGTTGCTCGCCCGACCCGGCCGTGTCCAGGTTGATTGGCAGGCACAGAATCCAGTCGGGGAGGGGGTGTTCAGTCATGGCAGAAGTCAGAATTCAGGATGGTGAGTCCATCGAGAGTGCCTTGCGCCGCTTCAAGCGGAAGGTGCAGCAGGAAGACATCATCAAGGACATCAAGAAACACTCCTTCTACCTGAAGCCCGGTGACAAGCGTCGCGTCAAGCAGGCGCTCGCCCGCAAACGCTCCCGCAAGAAGCAGCGCCGGGACGTCGAGTAGTTGTGGCGGGGGTTCTCGGCTTTTACTAGACCGGGACCCCCTGACCCACTACACTACAGCTGGAAATTTTCCCCGAATACCACGCCGACCGGCCGTCAGCAGGCCGGCGACGGCCGGGCAGAGGAGTTGGCATGCAGATCGAGGAACGACAGGTGGGCGAGGTCATGATTCTCGACCTGAAGGGCAAGATCACCCTCGGTGAGGGCGATGAGGTCCTGAAGGACAAGGTCAACTCGTTGATCCTCCAGAACAAGAAGCGCATTCTGCTGAATCTCGCGGATGTCCCCTACATTGACAGCGCGGGTCTCGGTGAAATCGTGCGGACGTACACCACGGTCAGCCGGCAGGGCGGTCAGCTCAAGCTGGTGAATCTGACCAAGCGCATCACGGACCTCTTGATGATCACGAAACTGCTCACGGTGTTCGAAACGTTCGACGTCGAGCAGGACGCGCTCAAGAGTTACTCCTAGCCGGAATCATCGAGTCGACGGCCGGGCGGGCCAACGGGCCTGCCCGGCTCCTCGCATCGCAATGTCTGTTTCCACCCGGTCGCGGGCTGTGGCCTTGTTCGTTTCACTGCGTCCTGCGCAGTGGACCAAGAATCTGATTTTGTTCGCAGGCCTCATCTTCGGCGGCAAGTTGCTCGATCCGGCGTCGGTGCTCGCGGCGGGCCTCGCCTTCGCGGTCTTCTGCGCGCTGTCGGGTGTCGTGTATCTGGTCAACGATGTGCGCGACGCGGACGCCGACCGTCTCCATCCCAGCAAGTCCCGCCGTCCCATCGCCGCCGGTGACGTGTCTCCGCAGGCCGCGATCCGCACGGCTGTCATTCTCACTGTGGTGGCCCTGGGCGTCGCCTGGTGGCTCGACCCCGTGTTCTTCGTTGTCTCGTCCGGATACGTCACGTTGCTGACCGGGTATTCGATCTCGCTCAAACACCACGCCATCATCGACGTGCTGACCATCGCCTCAGGATTTGTGTTGCGTGCGGTGGCCGGCACCGTGGCGATTCATGTCGCGATCAGCCACTGGTTGCTGGTGCTCACGCTGTTGGGCGCGCTGTTCCTCGCGCTCAGCAAACGCCGCGCTGAGCTGGTGGCACTGGCCGACGGGGGCGCGGGACATCGTCGCAGCCTGGCCGACTACAGTCCGCAACTGCTCGATCAGTTGATCAGCATCGTGGCCGCGTCCACGCTGCTGGCGTACGCGTTCTACACGATCAGTCCCGAAACGGTGGCCAAGTTCGGCACCGACCGTCTGTTGTTCACGATGCCGTTCCTGCTGTACGGCATCTTCCGGTATCTCTTTCTCATCCACCAGCGCGATGGCGGGGCCGACCCGTCGGAAACGCTGCTTCAGGATCGGCCGATTCTCGCGTGTGTCGCCCTCTGGGTGGTCACGGTGGCCGTGCTGATTTACGGGCCGTGGCGCTGACGTCCGGCCGGGGGTCAAAAGGTGTGCAGTTATGAGTGATTTTCAGGTCAAGGCCGACGCGGTTGACGTCGAGGCCATCATGCGTCAGATCCGCGCCCGCATCCGCGAGAAGCGCGGCGTGGATTACACCGAGGCGGACGTGCAGGCCCTCGCCAGCGCCAAGCTCGAGCAGTTCCTCGATCCGAAGGGTGTGCGCTCCGATCTCGTCGAGCAGTTCAGGCGCAAGCGGACGGTGAGCGCCGCGCCGCCCAACTACTCGTTTGAGGACAGCACCATCTACGACACGCACCGTGGACTCCTTCGGACCATCCGCCGGTTGCTGAACCCGATTCTCAAGTTGTTCATGAACCCGCAGCCAATCGGCGCGGCGCTGCACATCCAGGCCAAGGTGAACGAGGAATTCCACCGGCGCTTCCGCATCCGCGAGGAAATGGACCCGCTCTATTACGAGCTCGTGCACAACCTGGCCCTGGAAGTCACGCGTCTCGGGATCGAAGTGCACAACCTCAAGATGCGCGCGGAATCGCTGTCGAGCCGCATGGACTTCGACGAACGGCGCGGGCGCGCCCTCGAGAGTGTCGTCCAATATCGTCCGCCGCAACGGCAACAACCGCCGGCCCAGCGTCCTCCGCAGGCCGCGGCGGCTGCGGCGTTGCCCGCGTCTGCCGCAGGCGTGGCCCCGGGAGCGGATGTCTCCTCCGGAGACGCGCCTGTTCCTTCGACGGAAGGCTCCGCGGCGGGTGATGCCGAACGCCGCCGCCGGCGCCGGCGGCGTCGGCGCCGCCCGGGACAGAACATGGCGGAGCAGGGCGGCGCGCCGAATGCCGGCGCGCCCGAGGACGCGGAGACTTCGGAGTGGGTGGCCGAGGGTGGCGCGGATTCCCCAGACGCAGGACCTGACGAACAGTGAAGATTGCAGTCGTTGTCCAGCGGTACGGCGCCGACATCAATGGCGGCGCCGAACTGCACGCGCGGTACATTGCCGAGCGCCTGTCCACACACGCTACGGTGGAGGTGTTGACCACCTGCGCCAAGGACTACATCACCTGGAAGAACGAGTGGCCGTCGGGGGACAGCACCATCAATGGCGTGACCGTGCGCCGATTCCCGGTGTCGCGTCCCCGCAACACGGCGGACTTCGGCCGCCGATCGGCGCTGGTGTTCGAGCGCACGCACTCCCTGAACGATGAACTCGCATGGCTCGACAGCGAAGGTCCGCGCAGTCCCGCGCTACTGACGCACCTCAGCAAGGTCACCGGAGAATTCGACTTCTTTCTGTTCTTCAGTGCGCGGTACTACCACGCGTGGCACGGCGCCCGCCTGGCCCCGCAGAAGGCGATACTTGTGCCGACGGCCGAGCGTGATCCGGCGGTCGGGCTCTCGATCTTCGGCCCGTTGTTCCGCGGCGTACGCGGAATCATGTACAACTCCCTCGAGGAGCGCGCACTGATTCAGGGGGTCTCCGGCAACCAGGCGGTGCCAGGCGTTGTGGTCGGCGTCGGGTCAGACATTCCAGAGCGGACGCAGCCGTGGCGCGTGCGGAAGAAGTTCACTCTCAAGCGCCCATTTGCGATTTACATCGGCCGCATCGACGAGAACAAGGGTTGCAAGACCCTGTTTGAACACTTCGATCGCTACGTGGCCGAATTCCCGCGCGGGCTCGATCTCGTGCTGGTGGGCAACGCGGTCCTGGAGGTGCCGTCCCATCCGCGCATCCGCCACCTCGGATTCCTGTCCGATGAGGACAAGTTCGATGCGCTCGCGGCCGCCGACGTACTGATCATGTCGTCGCCGTACGAAAGCTTGTCGATGGTCGCGCTGGAAGCGTGGGCACTCGGCAAACCCGTGCTGGCCAACGGCCGTTGTGACGTGCTGCGCGGTCAGGTGATTCGCAGCAACGGTGGCCTGTACTACGACTCATACGAGGAATTCGCCGAATCGCTCTTCGCGCTCGAGGCCCAGGGCCCCATCGGTGCCGTGCTCGGGCGGCAGGGACGTGACTTTTTCCGCCGCCACTACACGTGGCCGGTGATTGAACGAAAGTATCTCGACATGTTCGACCGTCTGCGCCGGGACACCTCGGTGCAAGCCACCGAACCGTGGCCGGGTTGGTGGGCACGACGACAGCGGAACCTGCCGCCCGCGCGCGAGGTCCTTGATGGCGTCCCGGCGGGGCCGGTGCTCCGGTAAGCCATGGCTCCGCGGGTCCATCAAATCCTCGCGACCCTTGGCTACGGTGATGCCATCGGCAACGAAGTGCTCGGCATCCAGCGGGCGCTTCGAGGCGCCGGCTACGAGTCCAACATCATCGTGGAAACGGCCGACCCGCGTCTCGAGGACCTGACGATCGACTATCGCGACTTCGTCGATCGCGTGGGACCTGAGGACCTGCTCATCCACCACTTCTCGCTGGGTTCGCGCGCGTCGAGGACGGCGTTTGCCCTGCCCTGTCGCATGGCGTTGATCTACCACAACATCACGCCACCGGAGTATTTTCTGGGCGTCCATCCACAACTCGTCCGGCAGTGTTACCACGGGCGTCGCGAACTCACCGCCTACCGGACGCGGTGCGATCTCGCGCTTGGCGACTCGGAATTCAACCGGCAGGAGCTGGACGCCCTCGGCTTCTCCCCCACCGACGTCCTCCACGTCGTCCCCGATTTTTCGCACCTGGATGCGATCCCCGACAGCCGTGTCCTCGACGCGTATGACGATGAGTGGACGAATATTCTGTTTGTGGGCCGGCTCGTGCCAAACAAACGGCCCGACGATCTCATCCGGTTCTTCCACGCGTACAAGACCTGGTACAACCCGCGCGCGCGGTTGATTCTCGCCGGGGCGTACGGCGGATTTGAGCAGTACTACACTCAACTGCAGGCGCTCATCGCCACACTCGGCACGAAGGATGTGCACATCCCTGGTCAAATCACGAACGAAGCGCTCACGGCGTTGTACGATGTCGCGGACCTGTTCCTCTGCGCGAGCGAACACGAGGGATTCTGCGTGCCGCTGGTGGAGGCGTTCCACAAGCGGGTGCCGGTGCTCGCCTATGCCTCGACGGCGATTCCCGCCACGATGGATGGCGGCGGTGTCCTGTTTCACGAGAAGGATCCGCGGCGGGTGGCCGCATTGATGCATGGCCTGGTGACCGATGGCGCCCTTGTGGATCAGGTGCTTGAGGCGCAGGATGCCGCGCTTGATCGACTGAAGGCGCGCGACTTCGACGGCACGCTGCTGCGATTTGTGCGGCAGGTGCTCGACAGTCCGCCGAGGGAACGTCCCCCGGTGGCCTTCGACTTCTGGCGGCAGTTCGCTCTGGCTGAGGAGCTGGAACAGTTGCGCGAAGTCCGCCCGGAGGCCTTCCGCGCGTTGCCGCCGGAGGAAGACGCCGGGCCGGTGGCTGATCTGGGACACGGCCGGTGATCATCAATCAATGGCTCCCGGCCGCGCATCGCCACGACGCCGTCGGCGGCAATGCGCTTCTGATGCGCGACATGCTCCGCGACTGGGGACACGACTCCGAGATCTTTGCGTTGACGGTGGAAGATGCGCTCGCCGGTGACGTGTTGCCGTTCACGGACGCCGCCGCGCGTGACGGGGACGTGACGATATTTCACTTCGCGGTACCGTCGCCCATGACTCGCGCGTTTGCCACGCTTCCGGGCGCGCGCATTCTGCACTACCACAACGTCACGCCAGCCCATTTTTTTGCGCCCTACGACGCAGGCATCTGTCGCTTCGTGTCCACGGGCCGGCAGGAACTGGCGTCGCTGGCTGCGCACACCGACCTTGCCCTTGGCGTCTCGGAATACAACCGCGCCGAACTTGCAGCCCTGCACTTCCCCTGGACAGGCGTGCTGCCGATCGTCGTGGACGCTGATCGACTGCGCTCGCAGCGGTCGGTGCCCGCGCTTGAATCGACCCTCGGGGACGGCTTCGCTAACATCCTGTTTGTCGGCCGAATCGCGCCGAACAAGCGGATCGAAGATCACATCCGGCTGGCCGAGCACTACAAGCGCTACATCGACCTTCGCTATCGGTTCATCTTTGTCGGCAACGATCAGGCGGTGCCACGGTACACGGCCACGATCAGGGCGCTGATCGCCGAATACAAGATGTTGCCCGAGCGGTTCTGGTTTACGGGGCCGGTGCCCGATGAGGAACTGGCGACATATTACCGGCACGCCCATGCGTATGTCTCACTGAGTGAACACGAGGGATTCTGTGTTCCACTGGTGGAGGCGATGGCGATGGACGTCCCCGTCCTGGCGTACGGTGCCGCGGCGGTGCCCGATACCCTCGGAGGCGCGGGGGTCTGTTTTACACCGAAAGATCTTGAGTGGGCCGCCGAATGGCTCGGCGCCCTGATTTATGACGAGCCGCTGCGCGAGCAGATTCTTGCAGGGCAGCGGCGACGGGTCGCGGATTTCGGGCGCGAACGCTTCGAACCGCGCCTGCAATCCCTGTTGGCGGAGTTCACGTGAAAATTGCGTTTGTCGTGCAGCGTTACGGGACGGAGATCCTCGGCGGATCCGAATATCACTGCCGCCTGATCGCCGAGCGGCTGGCCGAGCGCCACACCGTCGAGGTCCTCACCACCTGCGCGAAGGACTACATCACCTGGGAGAACGCGTACCCGGAAGGCACTGACCGCATCCGCGGAGTGACGGTCCGGCGATTCGCGAACAGCCGCACGCGCGATCTCGCGTCATTCAACGCCTACTCCGACTGGATCTTCCACAACGCCCACACACGGCAGGATGAGCTGGAGTGGCTCAAGCAGCAGGGCCCCTGGTCACCGGCGTTGACCGAATACCTCGAACGGCACCACCAGACGTACGACATCCTGATCTTCTTCACGTATCTCTACGCCCCCACTGTGATGGGCCTGAAGGTCGCCCCTTCGAAGAGTCTGCTCGTGCCGACCGCTCACGATGAAGCAGCCATCCGGCTGGGCATCTACGAGGATGTCTTCTCCAGCGCCGCCGGCATCGTCTGGAACACCGAGGCCGAACGGCGGTTTGTCAGCGAACGGTTCCACCTGCGTGCCCTGGTCGAGGACGTCGTCGGGTGCGGCGTGGATGTGCCGGAATCGCGGTACGCGGGCGGCGATGACCTGCCGACGCTGGCCCCGGTGCTGCCCACAGCCAATGAACCGCTGCCCGCCCATCTGGACGGCCCCGCCAATGCTTTCAAACGCCGACACCGTGTGCATGGCGCGTTTGCACTGTACGGCGGCCGCATCGATCCCGGCAAGGGCTGCGAAGAACTCCTTGAGTACTTCCAGGCCTTCCTGCACGAGGGCGGGGATGCCTCACTCCTGCTGATGGGCGTCAAGCTCATGCCGCTGCCTGACGACCCGCACGTGCGATTCGCGGGCATCCTGCCCGATGAGGAACGCCTGCACGCCCTCGAGGCCGCCACGGTCGTCGTGGTGCCGTCCCCCCACGAAAGCCTCTCGCTTCTTGCGTTGGAGGCGTTTGCCGTCGGCACGCCGGTGTTGGCGAACGGTCGCTCTGAAGTGCTGGTCGATCACTGCCGGCGCAGCAACGCAGGTCTGTACTACGAAGACCGCTGGGAGTTCATCGAGGCGTTGAAGCTGCTGACCCGCGATGCCGGCATGCGCGCGGCGATGGGCCGCAACGGCCAGGCGTACGTCAATGCCAACTACCGGTGGGACATCATCATGCACAAATACGAGCGGATGATGATGCGGCTCAAGTCACCGTCGCCGGTGCGCAGCCACGAGCCAGAGCGGGAGCGACATCGCCGGCCACCGCAGCGTCCTGCCCAGCGCGACCGGCGGCCGCACAGTCAGCATCGCGACCGGCGTCCGCGACGCTGACCGCCTACGCGCCGGAGTCGTCCTCGGTCTCGCCCCTCCGGCGGCGGGGCCGGATGTCGTACCGCTTGATCATTTCATTAAGCGTGGTCGGCTTGATGAAGAGGAGTTCGGCGGCCTTCTTCTGCACGCCGCCCGCGGCACCGAGCGCGGATTCGATCCACTTGCGCTCGGCGTTTGAGAGCACTTCCCGCAGGGGGATGCCCTCGGGGGGCACGACAAAATCCGTTTCGTGGAATTCCCGATTGAACCGGACCTGCTCAGGAATCAACTCCAGTCCAATCTCGCGACTCGGCGCGAGCACCACCGCCCGTTCGATGACGTTCTCGAGTTCACGCACGTTGCCGGGCCAGTCGTACGCCATCAGCAGATCCATCGCCTCCGGCGTGACGAACCAGCCAGACTTCCGGCTCTCCTCGCCGTACTTTTCCAGAAAGTGCTGCACGAGGAGCGGAATGTCGTCCTTCCGATCGCGCAGGGCCGGCAGCTGCACGGGGATGACGTTCAGTCGATAAAACAGGTCCTCGCGGAATTTTCCGTCCGCCACGCTCTTGCGCAGGTCCACGTTGGTGGCTGCGATGATTCGCACATCGACCCTGATGATGTCCACGCCCCCCAGGCGCATGAACTCACGCTCCTGAATCACACGCAGCAGCTTGGCCTGGGTCTCGACGGGGACGTTCCCGATCTCGTCAAAGAAAATAGTGCCGCGATCCGCGACCTCGAACAGCCCCTTCTTCATCGCCACGGCCCCCGTGAAGGCGCCTTTGACGTGGCCGAACAGGTTCGACTCGAGCAGATCGGGTGGCAGATTCCCGGAGTTGACGGTGACAAACGCCTTGTCCGCCCTGGCCGAACGGCGATGCACCGCCTGTGCGACGAGCTCCTTGCCGGTGCCGCTCTCCCCCTGGATCAGAACGGTCGTCCGGCTCGGGGCCGCGCGACCAATCAGGTCATACACGGCCCGCATGCGGGCGCTGCCGCCGATGATTTGATCGAAGCGGTGGCTACCGGACTTCAGCCGGTTCCGCAACTCGAGATTTTCGCGCTGCAACCGCCGACGCTCAATGGCGTTCCGGAGCACCACAAGCACTTCGTCGTTCTTGAACGGTTTCGTGAAGTAGTGGAACGCCCCCTGTTTGGTGGCGCGCACGGCCGTGTCGATCGTGCCGAACGCGGTGATCATGACCACCGGGAGATCCTCGTCCATCCGCCGAATTTCCTCGAGCACGTCGAGCCCGTTCCGGTCCGGCAGCATCAGATCGAGGAGCACCGTGTCGAAGTCCTCGTCAGCGAGCATCGTGAGGCCCTCGGTCGCCGTGGCCGCCGTCCTGACGACACAGCCGTCACGGGTCAGGAGGGCGTCAAGCGCCTCCCGGATGATTTCCTCGTCGTCGATGATCAGAATATGTGCGGGTGTTCCCGACATCAGTTGGCCTTCGCTTCCCCACCACCGGTCTTCGTCACCGGCAGGGCCAGGATGAATCGGGTGCCTTGTCCGACGGCGCTCTCACACATGAGCGTACCGCCATGTTCCTGCACGATCCCGTACGTCACCGACAACCCAAGGCCCGTGCCCGCGCCGTCAGCCTTCGTCGTGAAGAACGGATCGTAGATACGGGCAATGTGCTCGGTCGGAATGCCCGAACCGGTATCGCCGACTTCGACGGTGATTGTGTCACCGGTTGCCCTTGTTGAGACCGACAACCATCCACCTTTCGGCATCGCATCCCGCGCGTTGAGGAACAGGTTCAGGAACACCTGCTGCAACTTGTATTCAAACCCCATGATTAAGCGGTCGGCCGCGAGATCGCGCCTGACCTGAATCCGGCTCCCTCTGAACTGGTGTTCGAGCAACGACAACACGTCGTTGATCACCAGATTGACGTTCACCGGCATGGACTCGCCGCCCGATGGGCGCGCCAGGTTCAGCAGACTGTTCACAATCTTGGCCGCGCGGAACGTCTGCCGTTCGATCTTCTCGAGCAGCTGCGTCTTCGGGTCGTCGGGATCGGCCTGCTCCAGCAACATCTGGGTGAAGCTCGAGATCCCCGTCAGCGGCGTGTTCACTTCGTGCGCGACACCGGCGGCCAGCAGACCAACAGCGGCCATCTTCTCCGAGAGCTGCAGCTGCTCCTCGAGGTTGGCCCGGTCGGTCACATCCTCAATCACGACGATCCAACCCGCTTTGACGCCATCCGCCGTCTGAAAAGGGGCGATCCCGGCATTCACCAGCAGGGGACGCGCGAGTTCCCCGGGTCCCGACGCGAGCGGCACGCGCAGCAGCGACGCACCGGACGGCTGATCGCGCCGCGCGGTCATCAACGTCTCGACAAACGACTCGGGGAACAACGCCGACAGCCGGCGGCCAATGGCCCTCGACCGCTCGAAGTAAAACAACTGCTCAAGCCGGCGATTCCACCGCAGCACCCGATCATCGAGGTCAATGACGAACAATCCGTCGCTCAGGGATTCGACGACGCTGTCGCCGAACTGGCGGAGGCGTTCAATTTCCTCGGCTTTGAGCCGCAGTTGGCCGTAGAGCCGCGCGTTTTCGAGCGCCGTCGCTGCCTGCCCAGCCACGGCGCCGAGCAGCGCCATATCTTCGCTGCTGAGCGGCTCGTACCGTGCCCGGCCTCCCACCGCGAGGACGCCGATGGTGACTTCCTTGCTCACACACGGGACAAACGCGTGCCAGCCGGCCTCGCGCCAGATCGCGCCCTCGTCACCCACAAGCCGGCGCAGCGGTACCGGATCGTCAATGCTGATGGTCTGACCGGCGAGCAGCCTGGTACCCAGGCCCGACTCGCGCGAGATGCGGAGCACGGACGGATCGTCAACACCCCCGCTGGCGACCGCGGTGAAAGAGTCGGACTCGTCGTCGGGAGCGGCGAGCAACAGCGCGATGCGATCCACCGCCAACGTGTCGCGCACCCGTTCCACCAGGCGGGTGCTCAGGCGTTCGAGGTCGAGATCGCTGTTGAGTTCGCGCGCAAACGTCACAAGCGCGCGGCGGTAGTCATACCGATCACGGTAGTAGAGCCGATCGAGGCCGCCCTGAATCGCATTCCACAGGGTGGGCGCGACGAGCACGACCACCAGCGTCGCAAACAGCGCCCAAAACTCGTTTTGTTCCTGGTGTCCCGAGAGCAGGCCCACCAGTTCCAGCGTGCCCTGGTAGATCAACACCAGCACGAGGCCGACGGCTGAGACCACCAGCGCACGCTTGAAGATGACCTCGATATCCATCAGCCGATATCGCACGATGGCCGACGCAAACGCGAGCGGGATGAAGCCGAGCAGCACTGCCGTGTACTGACCACCGGGCACGGTCCTGCCCATGAGGAAGGGAATGACGTAGACCGAGACAAACGGCACGGCACCCAGGCCTGACCCCCAGACGATCCACCGCAGCTGGCGACGGGCGGTCACCGACCGAAGACGGCCGAGCGCGCGAATCATCAGGGCCAATCCGCCGAGCAGGCACGCCGCCAGATACACAAACTCGAGCGTCTCGACCTGCTGCAGCCGGCGTGCCATCGCTTCAACCGGCATCCAGGTCATGGCGGTCAGTCGTCCCAGGCCCAGCGCCAGCGCCGGCGCGTACACCAGCGGCAGAATCGCGCGGCCGGACGGCGTTGCCACCCATGGGTTGGGCCGATCCGGAAACACCAGCGCAAAGTGCAGAAACAACGGTGGCAGCAACACTGTGGCGACCACATCCGTCCAGTAGAACAAGTAGTCGGTCCGCGTGAACTCACCGGTGTAGGTGAAGGCGAACACGCTGAAGAAGGCTGTGGTCAGCCAGAAAAAGTGAAGCGTCGCGGGATCGGCAGGCCGACGCAATCTAACGGAGGTCCCGACAAGCAACCCGAAAATGCCGACGGCCGCCAGCAGGTAGTACAGCCCGTATTCGGGCCCGGGGGCACGCGCCAGTTGCAGTTCGACCAGCGACTCTGCCGATTCGCGCGACACCGTGTAGGTCACCAGTTGCCCGGGGGCAATCTCCGCCAACACCGTCGCCACATCCTCGGGGGAGACCACGACTCGGCCGTCGATCGCCTGCAGCCAGTCGCCACGCCGTAATCCGGCCTCACCCGCCGCCGACCCGGCGCTGACCTCAAGCGCCCGCAGGTCCGCACCCCAGAACACCCCGTCATCAACCGCCGCAGTCCGCTGCCAGTTCCTCACCACGACAAAGTTGATGAGCGCCATCGCAATCAGACCTGTCGCCACCGCAACCGGAACGGCTACGCGGATAAGGGGACTGATGTGGCGGACGAAGTTGGGCATGGACGGTCAGGGAGCAAGGCCCATGCCCGAAGCATGGGAGGTGCGGACGGGGGCCACTCTCCCCGCCAGCGCGCATAAATCCAACGGATTGGATCGTATCAGAAGCGGACCTGAACGCCGCCCAACACGCGCCGCGGCGCCCGAACCGTCAGCAGCTCATCGTAGGACGAGACGCCAAACGCGCCGGCATTGGCCGGATCTCGAAACATGTTACTCATGGCGAGCAGGACTTCGAGTTTACCGCCCTGGATCGGCTGGAAGGGCAACGCCTGCCGGATCTGCACATCAAAGCGCCCGTCGAACATCGGCGCAAGACCCAGCGCATCCGCGCGCGTGAAGGCGCTGTTCAACCGGTAGGCCACGATGATGTCGGTCTGCGATTCCGGAATGCGCGCACGGAGGGTGCTGGTGAGGTCGTGCAGCACCTCTCGCGCGGGTCGCAGCGCCGACGGGAGCACGTTGGCAATGGCGCGCGCCTGCGATCCGTAATTCCACGACGCGCGGCTCATCGAATAGTCCACGGACGCGTTGATCCGTGAGGTAAACCATCCGGAGGCGCGGAGGCCCCAGCCTTGCAGGGTCACGTCGCCGGCATTCGCCACGTAGTAGTGGCCGACGCCACGGCTCGTATCCAATCCGAACATCGTCGCCAGCTGATCGCGCGTGTGTTCGTAGAACCAGTGCGCGGCGATCGTGCGCGAACGTCCGATCACGCCGAACTCACGTTCAACCGCAACGTCGGCGCGCTGGACACGCTCAGGTGTGAACGCTGCGCCCGCCACAAGCGGAGCAAATGTGCGGTCCGGCGGCAGCCACGGCCCCGACGAGGGTGGAGGGAAGAAGGCATCCACCCCGGGGGCAATCACGGCACTGGAGGCGGCGGCCGCCACGAACAGACGTGCCCCGAGGCCGAGCCGTGCGCCGATGCGCGGGCTGAGGAAGTTGCGCCCTCCGCTCACGTAGTCGTAGCGGTCGGCGCGCAGGCCGTAATTCAGTTCCACACCCGGGGCCACCCGCCAGCGATCCACGGCGTAGAGACTCGCGGCGGTGCGCGTGCTCTCTGAGGACCGGAGAATCGCCGCGCTCGAGCCCTCAGCATAGCGTTGGGCCCCGTAGGACATACCGGCGCGGAACGCGTGTGTCTGCACATCGCGCGCTTCGTATTCCCCCAGCGCCACCCACGACGCCAGACCGCCGGTGGACAACGCGCCGCGGATCCGCCAGTCCCCGTGCGTGCCCACTGGAGCCCCCACGGAGAGGTATGCCACGCCCCGCGGCAATTCGGCATTCCATCCCGCGGCCTGATTGAACGTGGACGTGGTCAGCATGTTGAACTGACCGCTGAAATCGGTATCGACAAAAAATGACGTGGCCGCACGCGCAGATTCCGTGACCGCCCAGTCGAAGAACGACACACGGGGCCGGAAGGTCGCTGGTGCCGGTTCGACGACGAGTTCGAGCCCCTGACCGTCGCGCAACACCGTGCGCGGCAGGTGACGCAGGTACCACGCCTGGAGACTGTCCGTGCGGCGCGTGGACTTGACCACAGACTCCACGGGAAGCGGGTCGCCGGCCGCAGCGCCGAGGCCTGTGGTGGCGAGCAGCACCTTGCGGTCCGATAATCCCGGCTGCCGTGTAATGGTGATGTTCCGCTCGATCTGCGCGGACGCGCGAATGCGGACCGACTCACGATACGGCGAGACGTACCCGTCTCGCGACGCGCGGAGGATGTAGTCCCCAGGGACCAAGGCCAGGCGGAACTGGCCGGCAGCGTCCGTCTTGGCCTGCGCCTGCGTTGTGCCGATAGCCGTGACGGCCACGCCTGACACCGCGGACCCGCTGTCGTCCCTCACCAGACCCACGACCATCCCGGCCCGCATCGACGCCTCAATCTTCACAGGCGTCGGCGTGCGCGAGGCCACGGGCTGCGCCCAAACATGTGCCACGCCGAGTGTCAACGACAACGCGGTGGACGAGGCGACGAGTCTCGTGGAACGTGGCATACAGCCTCCCAACTCCTGGGAATGCAGTGGCGGGCGATCTTACAGAAATGTCAAGCAGCATGGTAGGCCAGCGGTGGGGCCAAGTCAAACCATTCACACCATTGGTCCGGAAGGTTTTTGAGGTAGTTTTCTCCCGTGCGCATCACTGCCATTCACGCCCGTCAAATCCTTGATTCCCGCGGCAATCCCACCGTCGAAGTTGACGTCACTCTCGACACAGGTGCCAAGGGCCGGGCCGCCGTGCCTTCGGGGGCCTCCACCGGCAGCCGGGAGGCTCTGGAGCTTCGGGACGCCGACAAGGGACGTTACCTGGGCAAAGGGGTATTAAAGGCCGTTGACCACGTTAATGGCACCATTGCGCGGGCGCTCGTCGGTGAAGCACCCGATCAACGCGCCATCGACGGACAGCTGCTCGCGCTCGACGGCAGCGTCAACAAGGCGGTGCTGGGCGCCAACGCGATGCTCGGCGTCTCGATGGCGGTCGCCCACGCCGCCGCCGCGGGCCACAACGTGCCGCTCTTCCAGCACCTGGTCACCCTGATCGACACGCCGGCTGACGGCGCAGGCGCCCTGTTGCCCGTCCCCATGATGAACATTCTGAACGGGGGGGCACACGCCGACACCAACGTGGACTTTCAGGAGTTCATGGTCATGCCGGTCGGCCTGCCCTCCTTCAGTGAAGGTCTTCGCGCAGGCACCGAGACGTTCCACGCACTGCGCAGCCTGCTCAAGTCCCGCGGCCTCGCCACCGGCGTGGGTGATGAGGGCGGATTCGCGCCGAGCCTCGCGTCCAACCGTGAAGCCGTGGAGCTGGTGCTCGAGGCCATCCATCGCGCCGGCTATACGCCGGGCCGTGACCTGGTGCTCGCCCTCGACGTCGCCGCGTCGGAGTTCTGGGACGACGGCACGCGCAGCTACAACCTGCGCAAGTCGGGCGAGGGCCACTACACCTCGGACGCGATAATCGCGGTGTACGAGGACTGGTGCCGCCAGTACCCGATCGCCTCAATCGAAGACGGTCTCGCCGAGGCGGACTGGCCCGGATGGGCTACGCTGACGGCGACGCTCGGCGCCCGTGTCCAGTTGGTCGGCGACGACATCTTTGTGACCAACCCTGCCATTCTGCGCCGCGGCATCGAGGAGAAGGTCGCCAACGCGCTGCTGGTCAAACTGAATCAGATCGGTACGGTCTCCGAGACACTCGACGCCATGGCCATTGCACGGACGGCGGGCTACGAAAGTGTCGTATCACACCGCTCCGGTGAAACCGAGGATGCCACGATCGCCGACCTCGCGGTCGCCACCGCGGCCGGACAGATCAAGACGGGGTCGGCCAGCCGCGCTGATCGCACGGCGAAATACAACCAGCTGCTGCGCATCGAAGAGACCCTCGGTGCGTCCGCGCGTTATGCAGGATGCCAGGCGATCGCGCATCTGAGGAAAGGCTGACCGGCATGCATCGCGTCGTCCTCCTCCGCCACGGGCAGAGCACGTGGAATCTCGAAAACCGGTTCACCGGGTGGACCGACGTCGACCTGACGCCGCAGGGACACGCGGAGGCGCATGAGGCCGCGCGCCTGTTGCGTGACGCGGGCGACACGTTCGACATCGCCTTCACCTCGCTGCTCAAGCGGGCGATTCGCACCAACTGGATCGTGCAGGATGCACTGGACCTCCTGTGGATTCCGGTTGAACGCAGCTGGCGGCTGAATGAACGCCACTACGGCGCCCTGCAGGGATTGAACAAGGCGGAAACCACGGCCGCACACGGCGAGGCCCAGACACATCTGTGGCGCCGCAGTTACGACGTGCCGCCCCCGCCGATCCCGCATGACGACCCGCGCCACCCCGCGCACGACCCGAGATATGCCTCGCTGACACCGGCCGAGTGCCCCGCGACTGAATCACTCAAGGACACCGTCGCGCGTTTTGTGCCGTATTGGACGGACACGATCGCGCCGTCGATTCGCGCCGGCAAACGTGTCCTGATCACCGCCCACGGGAACAGTCTGCGGGCCCTGGTGAAATATCTCGATGGCATCTCGGACATCGAGATCGCCGGCGTGAACATTCCGACGGGGATTCCGCTGATTTATGAACTCGACGCGTCGCTCGCGCCGATTCGCCGGTATTACCTTGGGGACGCGGACGCTGCAGCGCGCGCCGCGGACGCGGTCGCGAATCAGTCGCGTTCGCGGTAACGCTACTCGACTTCTTTTTCCGTCGCTTCGTCGGCGGAGATGCGCAGCGACTTCAGAAACCGTCGGTCGTTGGCCGTCATCTCGATCTGTGGCTTCGGCACCGGCAACGCCCTGACGCCGGTCACCGGCACAAGAGCCTGCCCCGCTGCGGCACCGGCGGCATTCAGCGGCACGAATGTCACAGCCGCATCCAGCGCCACGCGCATGTCAAAACCCGCCGCCCTGGCGTGTTCACGGCACGCTTCGACTCGCGCATCATCAGCCACCACGGTGGAAATGATCTCCGCCAGTTCCCGCGCCAGCTGATTCATCACAGAGTCCATGACACCTCCAGGGTGGGGGGATTGTACCGCAGTCCGCAGTCCGCAGTCCGGGTCCGATAGAATGTGCAGCAATGGCAGTCGCTGAATTCCCCGGGGTCTTTCCGTACACGCGCGGTATCCAACCGACGATGTACCGGGGTCGGCTGTGGACGATGCGGCAATATGCCGGGTTTGGGACCGCCGCCGAATCGAACGCGCGGTACCGCTACCTTCTGGCTCAGGGCGTCAGCGGCCTGAGTGTCGCGTTCGACCTGCCGACCCAGATGGGCTACGACTCGGACCACCCGATGGCGGCCGGCGAGGTCGGCCGTGTTGGTGTCGCGGTCGACTCCCTGGACGATATGGCGGTGCTCTTCGACGGCATCCCCCTTGGGCAGGTCTCGACCTCGATGACCATCAACGCGACCGCGATCATCCTGCTCGCGTTGTACGTCGCCGTGGCCCGCCGCCAGGGTGTGCCGCTGGATCAACTGGCGGGCACGATCCAGAACGACATTCTGAAGGAATACGTCGCGCGCGGCACCTACATCTACCCCCCGCGGCATTCCATGCGGATCATCACGGACATCTTCGCGTGGTGCGAGCGCGAGCTGCCGAACTGGAACACGATTTCGATCAGCGGATATCACATTCGCGAAGCCGGCTCCACGGCGGTGCAGGAAGTCGCGTTCACGATTGCCAATGCGATTGCGTACGTGGACGCAGCACAACGGGCTGGCCTGAACCCCAATCAACTCGGGCAACGTCTCTCGTTCTTTTTTGCGGCCCACAACGACTTCATCGAGGAGATCGCCAAGTTCCGCGCGGCGCGCCGCCTGTGGGCGCTTGTGATGCGGGACCGGTTCGGCGTCACGCATCCACGCGCGCGGCAGCTGCGATTCCACACGCAGACAGGTGGATCGACGCTGACGGCGCAACAACCAGACACCAATATCATCCGCGTCGCCATACAGGCGTTGGCGGCGGTGCTCGGCGGCACGCAGTCGCTGCATTGCAACGGACGTGATGAGGCGCTGGCCCTGCCGACGGAGGACGCGGCGCGACTCGCGTTGCGCACCCAGCAGGTCATCGCCACAGAGACGGGCATCGCCAACACCGTGGATCCGGTCGGCGGTTCCTGGGCGATCGAACAACGCACCGACGAGATTGAGTCCGAGGCGCGCGCGCTGATTGCGACCATCGAGGCCGCAGGGGGGACACTCGCAGCCATCGAAGCGGGATACATCCAGCGCCAGATTCAGGACGCGGCCTACGCCGCCCAGCAACGCATTGACAGCGGTGAGTCCGTGGTCGTCGGCCTCAACCGCTTCACCACCGACGAGCAGGCCGGCATCGACGTGCTCGCCCTCGACCCCGGCAGTGAACAACATCAGGCCGATGCCGTACGCCGTGTGCGACGGGACCGCGACGCCTCGACGTGTGCCGCAGCGCTTGAGGCGCTGGAACGCGCCGCTCACGGCACCGACAATCTGGTGCCGGTGGTCCTGCAGGCCGTGGAAGCCCGCGCGACCCTCGGCGAAATCTCCGATCGTCTCCGCGCCGTCTACGGCGAACACCAGGACCGCCTTGCCTGACGCGCCACTTCTGGCAGTGCAGCACCTGCGCACCGTGTTTCCCCTGCACACCGGCGGTGACACGGCGGCAGTCGCCGACGTGTCCTTCACCCTCGATCGCGGGCGGACGCTTGGGCTGGTCGGCGAATCCGGATCGGGCAAGTCCGTCACGGCGCTCTCCCTGATCCGCCTCGTCCAGCCGCCGGGACGGATCGCGGCAGGTCAGATCCAATTCGATGGTCAGGATTTGATGACGCTGGACGAACCTGCGATGCGCGCCATCCGCGGGCGACGCATCGGGTTTGTGTTTCAGGAACCGATGGTCGCGCTCAATCCGGTCTTCACGATCGGTCAACAGATCGCCGAGACGCTGACCGTGCATGGTCTCGCGCGAGGCGCGGCCGCCAGGAAGAAGGTCGTCGAGTGGCTGGCCGCCGTTCGGATGCCGAATCCGGCACAACGCGCGGACGCCTACCCACATCAACTCAGCGGCGGTCTTCGCCAGCGCGCCATGATCGCGCTGGCGCTGTGCGCGGAGCCCTCGCTGGTGATCGCCGACGAGCCCACGACGGCGCTCGACGTGACGGTGCAGGCGGAGATCCTCGATCTGCTGCGGGAACTGCGACGGGAGTTCGGACTTGCGCTGCTGCTCATCACCCACGACCTCGGCGTTGTCGCGGAGATGGCGGACCACGTGGCGGTGATGTATGGCGGGCGGATCGTCGAGTACGGCCCGGTGCAGACGGTGTTTGCAGGCGCCGCACATCCGTACACCCAGGGACTGCTCGCCTGCCTGCCGACGTTGCACACCACCGCGCGATTGCAGGCCATTCCGGGCACCGTGCCGTCGCTTGGCCAGTTCCCTGCCGGGTGTGGATTCGCGACCCGGTGTCCTCATCGGTTTGCACTCTGCGACACGACACCGCCGCCTGACATCCGCTGCGGCGAGGCACACGTCGCCGCGTGTTACCTCCACCAGGAGCCCGCGTCATGAGTGCGCTCCTCGAGGTTCGCCATCTGGTGAAGGAGTTCAGACAGAGCCGTCTGTTCGGCGCCTCGGTCGTGACTCGAGCTGTGGACGACATCAGCTTCGAGATTCAGCAGGGCGAGACGTTCGGACTCGTCGGGGAATCCGGCTGCGGCAAGACCACCACGGGCCGGTGCATTCTCCGGCTGATTGAGCCGACATCCGGCCAGGTGCGCTTCAAGGGCCGGGATCTCGCCCCACTGTCGGCGAACGAGATGCGCCTCGCCCGCCGCGACCTCCAGATTGTGTTTCAGGACCCGTATTCGTCCCTGAACCCCCGCATGCGCGTTGGAGCCATCGTCGAGGAACCACTCGTGATCTTCCGCGAGGGCACGAAGGTCGAACGGGCACGACGTGTCGCCGAACTGTTTGAACTGGTTGGCCTCGATCCGACGCAGGCCACGAAGTACCCGCATGAATTCAGCGGCGGCCAGCGGCAGCGCATCGGTCTGGCACGTGCGCTCGCGTTGAATCCGTCGCTGGTGATTGCCGACGAACCCGTGTCGGCCCTGGATGTGTCCGTGCAGGCACAGGTGGTGAACCTGCTGCTTGACCTCCAGACACGGCTGGGCCTGACCTACCTGTTCATCGCGCACGACCTCAGGCTCGTGCGCCAGATCTGCACCCGGGTCGCGGTCATGTATCGCGGACGGATTGTGGAGCTTGGTGACGCGGAGGCTGTCTTCACCGCGCCCACCCATCCGTACACCGTGGCGTTATTGTCGGCGGTGCCAAAAATAAACCCGGGCGACAGAGTCGCCCGGGTGGTGTTTGACGCCGAATCGTGTGTGCCGGTGCCGCTCCGTGAGGTGCGGCCCGGGCATTTCGCTGCGATCTAACGACAGCTACCGGTATCCAGATAGCCGCCATTCATCGTGCCATCACCACAGTTGTTGTTGATCGCGTCGACGATGTTGTTCAAGGCGCTCAATGACACGCCCCCCTGGCAGTGCGCCTCCACCGAGCGCCGTGTGCGACGCCGAGAGCACCTGAACAACAGTCAGTCGCTTCAGGAGACCAGACACCAGCGTGAGATTCTCCGGCCCACCCTGCGTGACGCCTGCTCTGGAGAACGAGACACCAAGCTGCAGCGCGAGGACCTGCCCGGCGAATACGCCCGTTGGCGATGACGTCGGAGCCTTGACGTCTTTCTGTGTCAACTTGCCAGCAGGTCCGCCGGCAGGCTTGAATTCCTGAACTGCCGATGCGCCCGTGTAGATCAGCCTGTTTCAGGACCCAATCACAAAAGCCGCTCTCAGTCCGGCGTGTCTGTCATCGACTGATTCCCTGGAACTCGCAGTGGCTTCAAGCCGCGCGCCGCACGTCCTTTTCGACCTGCCCGTCACGGATGTGGATGCTCCGGTACGCATGGGCGGCCACTTCGGGCTCATGGGTCACCAGAACAATCGTGTTTCCGGCCTGGTGCAGACGTTCAAACAGGCTCATGATTTCAACACCCGTCTTGGAGTCCAGGTTTCCTGTGGGTTCGTCGGCCAGCAAAATTGAGGGGTTGTTGACCAGGGCCCGGGCAATCGCCACGCGCTGCCGCTGACCACCTGATAACTGATTGGGCCTGTGGGACTTCCGGTCCGCCAGCTCGACCTTGTCGAGCGCCTGAGCCGCCCGCTCCCCCCTGACTTTGGCAGACACCCCCGCGTAAATCAGCGGCAACTCCACATTGTGGAGAGCGGTTGCGCGTGGCAGCAAATTGAAGGTCTGGAACACAAACCCGATCTCTTCGTTCCTGATCCTGGCCAGTTCGTCATCATTCATCTCGCTGACCTGTTTTTCGTTCAACAGGTAGCTGCCCTTGGATGGCGTGTCCAGGCAGCCAATCAGGTTCATCAGGGTCGATTTACCCGACCCGCTGGGTCCCATGATCGCGACGTATTCGCCACGTTCAATTTCAATCGACACGCCCTGAAGCGCGTGAATGAGCTCGGTGCCCATCTGGTAGGTCTTCCACAGATCTTTGGTCTGAATCAGTGCCATGACTTCACTTTATACGCTTCCGGACAGGAGGGTGTTCACGCGTTAGACGGCCCCGTGGCTGAATCGGACGGCCCGGGTTACGACTCGTCGGCCTCGTACTCGTCCTTGAGACGACGGACGACGTTGGGGTCGGCGAGTGTTGTGGTGTCACCAAGTGCCTTCCCCTCCGCAATGTCGCGCAGCAGCCGGCGCATGATCTTGCCGGACCGGGTCTTGGGCAGGTCGGCGGCAAACAGGATCTGGTCGGGCCGGGCGATCGCACCGATCTTCCGGACCACGTGTTCCTTCAGCTCATCCATGAGGCCGGCACCCGCCTTGATGCCCTCCTTCACGGTCACAAACGCAGCGATGGACTGCCCTTTGATGTCGTGCGCACGGCCCACCACCGCGGCTTCGGCCACCGAGGGGTGATCTACAAGTGCGCTTTCGACCTCCATCGTGCCGATGCGATGTCCCGCGACGTTCAGCACGTCGTCCACACGCCCGAGCAGCCAATAGTCGCCCTGGGCATCGCGACGCGCTCCGTCACCCGTGAAGTACACGCCGTCGTCCCACCGGCTGAAGTAGGTTTTCACGAAACGCTCGGGATCGCCGTAGATGCCGCGCAACATGCCGGGCCACGGTTTGGTGAGTGCGAGCAACCCGCCTCCGTGTTCTACCGGCACGCCTGCGCCGGTGCGAATCTCGGCCGTGATTCCAGGAAACGGTTTGGTCGCGGATCCGGGCTTGAGCGGCGTGATGCCGGGCAGCGGCGCAATCAGGATGTGTCCTGTCTCGGTCTGCCACCAGGTATCCACGACCGGACAACGAGCCCCGCCGATGTGTTCGTGGTACCACATCCAGGCTTCGGGATTGATCGGCTCACCCACCGAACCAAGCAGCCGCAGACTCGAGAGATCGCGACCCGCGGGCCACTCGGCGCCCCACTTCATGAACGCGCGAATCGCGGTGGGTGCGGTGTAGAACACCGTGACGCCGTACCGTTCGACAATGTCCCAGAATCGATCCTTGTTCGGCCAATCCGGCGCGCCTTCGTACATCACCACCGTCGCGCCGTTCTGCAGCGGACCGTAGACAACGTAGGAATGGCCAGTCACCCAGCCGATGTCCGCCGTGCACCAGTACACGTCGGTGTCCTGCAGATCGAACACCCAGCGCGTGGTCGCATACGTCCCGACGAGATATCCGCCTGTGGTGTGGACGATGCCCTTGGGTTTTCCGGTGGTGCCCGAGGTGTAGAGGATGTACAGCATGTCTTCGCTGTCCATCGGCTCTGGCGCACAGTCGAGCGCCGCGTCCTGCATGAGCCGGTGATACCAGTGGTCGCGGCCTTCCTTGATGTGCACCGGGAACGGCTCACCGGCCTGGCGCTTCACGACGATGACGTTCCGGACCGACGGCGCACCCTGCAGCGCTTCATCCGATGTCTGTTTCAGTGGGACGAGCTGACCGCGGCGGAAGCCGCCGTCCGCAGTGATCAGCAGCGCGCACTGGGAGTCGTTGATGCGATCGCGCAGGGCTTCTGCGCTGAAGCCGCCAAAGACCACTGAATGCACGGCACCGATACGCGCGCACGCGAGCATCGCGATGGCGAGTTCGGGGATGAGCGGAAGGTAGATCGCGACGCGATCGCCCTTGCGGATGCCAAGCCCCTTGAGCACGTTCGCGAACTGGCACACTTGCCGGTACAGATCGAAGTACGTGAGTGTCCGCCGGTCGCCAGGCTCGCCTTCCCAGATGAGCGCAGCGGTATTGCGACGCGCGGTGCGCACGTGCCGATCGAGGCAGTTCGCGCTGGCGTTGAGCTGGCCGCCGACAAACCACTTCGCGTGTGGCGGCTGCCAGTCGAGCACCTGCGTCCACGGGCGCATCCACTCGAGCTCGCGGGCCCGGTCCTCCCAGAAACCCTCGGGATCCTCGGCGGCGTGTTCGTACACCCCCGGGTCTGTCACCCGCGCGTGTGTCTTCCAGTCGTTGGTGGGTTCAAAGACGCGCGCCTCCGTCAGCAGCGCGTTGATTTCCGGGCGGTCACCCGGCTGACTCACGCAGCCTCCGCCGGCCCCGGCTTCTTCCGGAAAAACGCCAGGCCGAGCAGGCCACCGAGCAGACCGAACACGGCGAACAGCGGCACGGTGACGCCGATGCCAATGATGGCCGCTGCGGGACCGGTCGTGAAGCGCTCGATCATGTCGACCATTTCGGGCGGCATATCGCCCATCTGGCCGAGCATCTGATCCATCGCTTCCCGCTGGGCCTGGGAATTCACGAGGACCATGTTGATGAGCGACGTGATCAGGCCACCAATCGTGCCGGCGATCAATCCGCCGATCGCCACCGTCGACGTCTCCAGCGGTTTCGGATCGTTCTGCTGCAACAAGTACGTCGTCAACAGCCCGCCGCTCAGCACCCACAGGCAGCAGCAGTTGGCGATGTTCAGGCCCGGCAGCGACGACAGGATGCCGATGAACAGGCCGCCGAGCAGCGACGGTTGGTAGCGCCCCATGATCAGTCGTAGTACTCGCGACCAAGGTGCGTGATGAGTTCTTCACCGCGCATGTAGCGCAACGTGTTCTTCAGCTTCATCAACTGGATGAACAGGTCGTGCTCCGGATAGACCTCCGGGGCGTGCATCGGGCTCTTGAAGTAGAACGAGAGCCACTCCTGGATGCCCGAGAAGCCGGCGCGTTTGGAGAGGTCAAGGAACAGCGCCACGTCGAGCACGATCGGCGCCGCCAGGATGCTGTCGCGGCAGAGGAAGTTGATCTTCAACTGCATCGGATAGCCGAGCCATCCGAAGATGTCGATGTTGTCCCAGCCCTCCTTGTTGTCGCCGCGCGGCGGATAGTAGTTGATGCGCACGACGTGCGAGATGTCCTTGTAGAGATCCGGATACAGGTGCGGCTGGAAGATGTAATCCAGTGCGCCCTTCTTGCTCTCTTCCTTGGACTTGAACGACTCGGGATCGTCGAGCACTTCACCGTCGCGGTTGCCGAGGATGTTGGTCGAGTACCACCCCTCCACGCCGATCATGCGCGCCTTCAACCCCGGGGCGATGACCGTCTTGATCAACGTCTGACCGGTCTTCATGTCGTTGCCACAAATCGGCGACCCCGTCTGCGCCGCCAGCTCGCGAAGCGCGGGCACCTCGGCACTCAGGTTGGGCGCCGCGTTGCCGTACGGCAGGCCTTCGCTGATCGCGGCGTAGGCGTAAATCTGACTGGGCGAGATCGCCGGGTCGTTATCAACCAGGCCCTTCTCAAACGCCGCGACCGACGTGTGGCACGCCGATTCGGTGAGGAAGATTTCGGTCGATCCGGCCCAGATGAGCACCAGACGCGAGCAGTTGTTGTCGGCCTTGAACTTGCGGATGTCGGCGATCAGTTGATCGGCGAGATCCTTCTTGTTCTTGCCGGTCTTGACGTTCGGACCGTCGAGACGCTTCACGTAGTGCCGGTCGAACACGGCCGCCATCGGCTTGATGGCCGCCAGCTCGTCCTTCACCTGCTCCAGGAGTTTTTCGTCGAGCACACCGGCGTGTTTGGCCGCCTCGTAGCAGTTGTCCTCGAAAATGTCCCAGCCGCCAAACACGATGTCGTTGAGCTCGGCCAGCGGCACAAACTCACGAATGGTGGGCGTCCGGTTCTCGGTGCGCTTGCCAAGACGGACCGTGCCCATCTCGGTCAGCGAACCAATCGGCTTCGCCAAACCTTTGCGAATCGCGAGCACGCCCGCAATTGTGGTGGTGCTGACCGCGCCCAGTCCGACCAGAAGGATGCCGAGTTTCCCGTCGGCAGGAGCAAGAGAAATACCAGTAGTCACAAGGGGGAACTATATCATTCGGTCATGTTCACGATTCTGAAGATGATCCGGAAGGGGCAGGGACGGCCCGAACAATCCGCGGTGGCCATGCTGGGAATCAGGGGCGGCGATACTGTGCTGGTCGCGGGCGCAGGCCAGCCCGGTCTGGCGGCGGCCATCGGTGCCGTGACCGGCTTGAACGGGCAGACCACGGTTGTGGACAACACCGAGGGTGCGGAAGCGCGGGTGACCCGGGCCGCCGAAAAAGCCGGGGCTCTGGTCGAGTTTGTCCACGCGCCGCTGGCCATGCTCCCCATGGACGGGCAGACGTTCGATATCGTGATGCTGCCCGCGGGACTCGCGGCGCTGGGTCCGCAGGCCCCCACGGTCCTGAGCGAGGCCATCCGCGTGGTTCGCCCGGGAGGCCGGGTCGCGATTTGTGAACCCCTACCCCGCCCCGGCCTGTTCCGCCTGGCGCAGACCGCACCGCTCACCGACCCCAAGGACGTCATCGCTCGCCTGACCGCAGCCGGCCTGCGCGCTGCGCGCCACCTGGGAAGCCTCGAAGGGGTCGCCTACTTCGAAGCGGCCAGGGCGCGGTGAAACAACAAATGAGCTCGGAGGCGATTTCGGAAGAAATCGCCTCCGAGCTCAGCGAAGACAGGTCAGGTGGCGGCCACCGTCGATGGAAATCGTCTCGCCGGTGATCCAGGACGCGCGCGGCGAAGCGAGCCAGACAATGAGCTCCGCGATCTCGTCCGCGGTTCCCGGCCGACCGAGGGGATGCGTGGCCTTGGAATGCTCCAGGAACGCGGCATACCGCGCCTCGTCCATCCCCCCGCGGCGATGAAGATTTGTGACCACCACCCCGGGGTTCACCGCATTGACACGTACACCGTTTGCGGCCAGGTCCAGCGCGGCGCAACGCGTGAGTTGATCGACCGCCGCCTTACTGACGCAGTAGGACAGCAGTCCGGGAAATGCGCGCGTGCCGGCGACGCTCGACAGGTTCACGACCGACCCGCGCGTCGCAACCAGTGAGGACGTGGCCTCGCGCATCAGCCGGAACGACGCGCGCAGGTTCACATCCAGCATCGCGTCAAACGCGTCGTCAGTGGTCTCCTTCAGACCTGCAGAGGCAATCACGCCGGCCGCGTTCACGAGCACGTCAATGCGCCTGTGCCGCCGTCGCGCTTCCGCGACAATCGCGGCGGGACCGCCCGCAGACGTCACATCCATCACAAACCCACCCGGTCCCAACGCTGCGCCGTCACGCCCGACTCCCATCACCGTGAGGCCATCGGCCGCAAGGCGCTCCGCTGTTGCCTTGCCGATTCCTGACGATGCCCCTGTGACCACCGCAACGCACCCTGCACCCCACGCCTGTTCGCTCATGTGCGGAGTCTATCGCGACCCCCTGTTGGCTGGACGTTCCCGGGCCGAAACGCCACAGGTGACCGAGCTCTACACGATCGGGAAGATCGCCGCCGCCGCGGACGTCGTCGTTGAGATCGCCCGCGGATTTTCGTTGAGGTAACCGTTGATGGAATCCCTGCTCGTCGTTGTGATGGTGATCGCCCTGGTGTTGGCGGTGGCCGTGAGTCTGTTTGCGTGGCGGATGCTGCGACGCGACAGATCCCAGACCGACGTGCATGTCGCGCATCTGCGCGCGCTGGCGGAAGACGCCGAGCCGACGCTGGCCTGGGAGCCGGAGGACGCGCATGCCGCTCCCAGCCTGTTCGCCGCGGCGCCGCCGCCGCCAACGCGCACGGGTTGGGGTACGTTGATTGCCGTGGTCGCGATCTTCATGGCCGTCGGCGCCGGCTCGGTTTACGCGCTGTACGGGTCGGCCCCCAGGCTCGCGTGGTCGACAGTCGCGACGCCCCCGGCAGAGACACCACTTGAACTCATCGCCCTGACGCATCGCCGCGATCCGTCCGGTGAGTTCAGTGTCACGGGCCTCGTGCAGAACCCTGCGACTGGACGGACGACGCCGGCGCTGCGTGCAGTGGTCTATCTGTTTGGTGCCGACGGTGAGTACGTCACCTCAGGCACCGCCGCAATCGAGGTGCCCGTGCTGGCACCCGGGGGTCAGTCTTCATTCACGGTTCGTCTCGCCGGCATCAGCAGGGTGAGCCGGTATCGACTGGGATTCCGGCAGCAGGACGGCGGAGCCTTTGCGCATGTGGACCGTCGCGGCGAACCACTGGCGGGCACCACCGCTGCACCCGTGGCGGATCAGCCGTGACACTCACGCCCGTCGTCGTGTTCTCGACGTTGGTGGCCGGCCCGTCAACGACCCGCTTGGACCGAGCGATGAGGTCTTTCCGTACCACTTCGACAGCCGCGCGGCAGTACTTCCCCGCGTCGTCCTCGTCGGTCCCCAAGGACGGTCACTGGCACACCATCGAAGTGCGGGTCAGGAAGGGCAACGGCACTTATCGCATCCGGGCACGGCGGGGGTTTACGGCGTCGTAGTGCACGGGTGCACTGGTCCCCGGTGCTAGTCTTATAGACCGTGTCTGAGACTGCGATCATCTGGCTCGCTGCGCTGGGCCTGTCCGTGGTCGGAAGCGTGGGTGGCCTCCTGGTGGCCGGACTCCTGCTGCTGTTCGACAAACGTGTGCGCACCCGCGTGGTGCCGTGGCTGGTGTCGTTTGCCGTCGGCACACTGCTTGGCGCCGCAGCGCTTGTGTTGATGCCTGAGGCCCTTGAGTTCCTGCCGCCCGCGCGGGCATTTGCCTTCATGCTCGGCGGCATTCTCACCTTCTTCATCCTTGAGAAGCTGGTCCTGCTGCGGCATTGCCATGACGAGGAGGGGTGTGACGTGCACCACAGCACCGCCACCCTCGTGATTGTGGGTGATACCGTCCACACGTTCGTGGATGGCGTGGCGATTGCGGCGTCCACCCTCGTGTCGATTCCCGCCGGTATCATGACCGCGTTGGCTGCGATTGCGCATGAAATTCCGCAGGAAGTGGGCGATTTCGGCATCCTGCTCGCGGCGGGACACTCGCGGCGCAAGGCGTTGATGCTCAACGCGGCGTCAGCGGTCGGCGGTCTGGCTGGAGCGGGGCTGATGCTGCTGTTTGGCGCCAGCGTGCCGCTCGCACAACCGTACGTACTGGCCTTTGCGGCTGGCAACTTCCTCTACGTGGCCATGGCGGACCTGATTCCGCACCTGCATCGCGGGGAGTCGGACCCGAACAGCTACCGGCAGATCCTCCTGATCGCCATGGGCCTGGCGACCATCGGTCTCCTTCACCACTACTTCGGCCATTGAGACCTCGGGAATAATGGCCGCTGGTCCCCGGTCTAAACGGGTGTGACATGCCGGGCGTAAGTCTGGTCAAAGGATCAATGACCATGAATGTGAAAGTGCGCATCCATCTCCGGGCGACGGTAGTGACGGGCGTCCTCGCACTGGTCGTCAGCGTGGCACTCGGCCCCCTCCTGTCGGCCCAGGGCGGTGCTGCAGGCCAGCAGGGCGGGCGCGGTGGCGGGCCGGGTGCGGCCGCAGGACAGGCCCGCGATGCCGTGCAGGCACCCGTGGTCGGCACCGGCATGATCCTCGGACAGGTCATCAGCGGCGACGCCGGCACCCCGGTACGCCGCGCGCGGGTGAACCTCAGCGGCGCCGAGTTGCGGGGCCAGCGCTCCGCCGTCACTGACGATGAGGGGCGGTTTGTGTTTACGCAGCTGCCGGCTGGCCGCTACACGATGAATGCCTCGAAGGCCGGCTACGTCACCATTGCGTACGGCGCCAAAGCCCCCGGTCGCGCGGGCACACCGATCCAGCTGGCCGATGGACAAAAACTGGAAGGTCGGCCGATTTCGATGCCCAAGGGTGGCGTTGTCACCGGCATCGTTCTCGATGAGTACGGCGAACCGACGCCCGGGACCCCGGTTCGTGCACTTCGGACGGTGATCCGGACAGGCGAACGGCGGTTGGAGTCCGCCGGCACAGGCACCACAGACGACCGTGGGATGTACCGCATCTACGGCCTGCAGCCGGGCCAGTACGTGGTGACGGCTCAGCCACGCAACACCGGACTTGGAGCCCTGCAGACCTCCGTCGCCGGTGAAATTGAGGCGGTCCTTTCCCAGATGCAACAGGCGGGCGGCATGGGAGCCCTTGGAATGCTTGCGGGTCTTGCGGGACAGGGGGCGCAGGGAGGACGCGGTGGCGGGCAAGGCGGACGCGGCGGCCAACTCGGCGATCTCCTGCAGGGCATGGCGGGTGGCCGAGGCCAGCAGATGATTGAACAGTTGCAGCAGCAATTGGATCCGGATGGCAACACGTCGGTTGGATACGCACCGGTGTTCTTCCCGGGCACCACATCCCCGTCCGGCGCCACGATGGTCGAGGTGGTTGTGGGACAGGAACGATTCGGCGTGGACTTCCAGCTGCAGCTGATCTCCACCTCGCAAGTCAGTGGAACCCTCGCCGGCCCTGACGGCGCGCCGCCGTCAGGCGCGCAGATCACACTCACGCCAGTCGACACACTGCCCGGACTGCCGGGCGCCACGCAGACCGTCCGCGCCAATCAGACAGGGACCTTCAATTTCCGCAACGTGGCGCCGGGCCAGTATCGCGTGACGGCACGCGCACAAAATCGTCTGGTGCAGCCGGGAACGGAAGTGGAGGCGTCAGCACCGCAGGCGGGTGGACGGGGAGGCCGTGGAGGCCGCGGCATGAACGTCCCCACCGAGATCCTGTGGGCGCAGTCGGAAATTACCGTCGACGGGCGGGACGTCGGCGGCATCGCCCTGCAGCTTCAGCAGGGCATGACGATTACCGGACGCGTGGTCTTTGACGGCACGCGGCTGTTGCCGCCGACCGATATGACCAGCGTCCGTGTCACGCTGGCGTCAGTGGGCGCCCAGGACGGTGGGTTTGGCAACGTGCCGCCTGCCACCGTTGATGCGACTGGACGCTTCTCAATCGCGGGTGTGGCACCGGGACGTTATGTGCTGCGCGGAAACGCCACGGCCGGCACGGGTGGGCCCGGCGTCGGCCGTGGTGGTGCGCTCGCGCCAGGCGGCGCAGCCAACTGGACCTTGCGGTCGGCCACCGCCGGCGGCAGCGAGACACTCGACTTCCCGCTCGAGATCGGCCCCAACATGAACATCGGCGATGCGCTGGTGACCTTCAGTGATCGCACGACCGAACTGGGCGGACTGCTGCAGGATTCCCAGGGCGCGGCGACCTCCGACTACACGATCATCATCTTCGCGACCGACCGGCGGTACTGGGTCCCGCAGGCGCGGCGCATTCAGTCCGTCCGGCCGGGCACTGACGGCCGCTACACAGTACGCAACCTCCCGCCTGGAGACTACGCGATTGCCGCCGTGACCGACGTTGAACCCGGCGAGTGGTTTGATCCCGCGTTCCTCCAGGAACTGCTCGCCGCGTCGATGCGCATCACGCTCAACGACGGCGACCGCAAGACGCAGGACATCAGGCTGGCGGGCGGGTAAGCCGCAGGGCGGCCCGCTACAGTTCAGCGGGCCCTACGTCCTACTTGCGGAGCTCTTTGAGTCGCACTCTGCCGCGGCGGATCACGATCCAGATGATCGTGACCAGGAGCGCCACCGCAGCCGCGAAGGCCCCGGCGAAGAGATAGAGGGTCTGGTAGAGAATTGACTCGGGGTCGGTGAAGACCTCAATCGCCACCGGCGCGCCGGCGCGACGGTCCGTGAGGCGCTGCTCCCAGGTGAGGATGTTGCCACGTTCGATCGACCCGGGCTGGTTGTCCACCAGCCGCCGCACGTTGTGATGCAGCACCTTGCTCGGCAGGTGCAGTTTGAAGCCAACCAACTCGGTGCCTGTCCACTTCACCTCACCCGGTGAAGCGCCGGCCGCCGCGCCGACCGTCTGCCGGTACTCCAGCCGATCCTGCCCCGCCTCGTCCCGCATCCGCTCGAAGCTGTACGTCGACCACGCCAGCACGCCACACGACGCCGCCTTCCGGACGTCGGGCAGCGTCAGGCTGACCTGCACAAACCGGCGCCCGTCGCGACGCCACGGCCGACTGACGCGTTGCACGTCACACCCTGCCGCCTCAAACACCCGGCGGACCTCATCCGCGTCGATACCCGCCGCGGGCGACACATCAAGCGCCACACCGCGCAGGGCCACCAGGGCCGGCACGGACGCCGCAATCACCACTTCCGCCGATCCATCGACGTCGAGATACGTCTGTTCGTCGTACTCGTACTGCCGGACCAGGGGGTTGGCGCACGCGCCAGCCCCCATCAGCACCACCAATGCCACCCACGCGCCGCGAAGACTCACGATCGAATGATATACATTCTCTCGTGCCCCGCCTCTTTCTGATTGACGGCAATTCCCAGATGTACCGCGCCTACCACGCCATTCGTGGTCTGACCGGTCCCGACGGCAAGTCCACCAACGCGGTCTACGGATTTGTCTCCATGCTCCGCAAACTGATTGCCGACCATCAGCCGGACTACCTGGCGGCCTCATTTGATCTGCCCGGCCGCACGTTCCGGGACGATCTGTTCGCCGACTACAAGGCCAACCGGGCGCCGATGCCCGGGGACCTCGCCGAACAGGTCCCGCTCGTCCACGACGCCTGCGAAGCCATGGGCGTCCCCATCCTCAACGCGGAAGGATTCGAAGCCGACGACGTGATCGGCACGCTCGCGGTGCAGGCCAGATCCGCCGGCTTCGACGTCGCCATCGTCACCGGCGACAAGGACTTCTTCCAGTTGGTCGGCGACGGCCTCCGCATCTACAACCCGAAGGACGATGGCACGTGGTACGACGCACAGGGTGTGGTCGAGCGCTTTGGCGTGCGGCCCGACCAGGTGGTCGACGTACTCGCACTGATGGGCGACTCCGTGGACAACATCAAGGGCGTGCCCGGCATCGGGGAAAAAGGCGCGCGCGAACTGATCACGACGCACGGGTCGCTCGACGCGCTGCTCGAGGCCGCGCCATCGTTGACACAGAAGCGCTACCGGGAGGCGCTCGTCGCCCACGCCGACGACGCGAGGTCGAGCCGGGTGCTGGCGACGATTCGCACCGATGTGCCGGTGACATTTGATGCCGACGCGTTGAAATACACGGGAGCTGATGCGGCGCGGTGTTACGAACTGTTCTCGCGCCTCGGGTTCCGCACCATGACCGCAGAGTATGCGCCGACTGCGGCCACCTCCTCACGCGACTACGCGCTGGCCACCACCGCCGAGGCGTTGACCGCGATCACGGCTGACGCACGGGCCGCAGGCGAGGTGTCCATCGCCGCCCTGACCACCAACGGGTCCGCGATGCGCGCCGTCTTGACCGGGCTGTCGCTGGCCACGTCGGCGGGCCGCGCCCGATACATCCCCATCAGCCATTCGGGCCTGAGCGAAACACCGAACGTGCCGATGGCAACCATTGTGGCGACGCTGGGTGCGATGCTCGCCGATCCGGCCGTGCGCAAGATTGGCCACGATCTCAAGACGACCGCCGTGGTGCTGGCGCGGCACGGCCTGCCGGTTGACGGGCTCGACCTCGACACCATGATCGCGAGTTACCTGGTCAACGCCACCGGGTCGAGCCACGCGATCGAGGAACTGGCGCTTGAGCGATCGGGCTATCGCGCGCTGACGCAGGACGACGTCACCGGGCGTGGCCCGAAGGCGGTGTCGCTGGATGCGGTGCCGGTCGAGTCCCTGCTGTCGTTCGCCGCCGAGCGGGCGGACCTGCCGCTGACCGTGGCACCGGGCCTGCGCAAGGACCTGACCACAGGCGCGCTCGACGGCATCTACCGAGATCTCGAACAACCCCTGATCCCGATTCTGGCGGACATCGAACGCGCGGGCGTACGCATTGATGTGGCCGCGCTCGGTCGTCTGGGCGCGACCATGCAGCAGGAACTGGATGGCTTGTCGGCCCGCATCTTCGCGCATGCCGGCAGCGAGTTCAACATCAACTCACCAAAGCAACTGAGCGAGGTATTGTTCGAACGGCTGGCGTTGCCCGCAGCGCGCAAGACCGGGAAGACCAAGGCCACGTCCACCGCGATGGATGTGCTTGAGGAACTGGCGCAGGTGCACGAGTTGCCCGGACTCGTCCTGCAGTGGCGCAGCATCATGAAACTTAAGGGCACGTACGTGGATGCGTTGCCGGCGCTGGTCCATCCGCAGACCGGACGTGTGCACACCACGTTCAATCAGGCGGTGGCAGCCACGGGCCGGCTCTCCAGCAGTGACCCTAATCTGCAGAACATCCCTGTGCGCACCGCGACTGGCCGCGAGATTCGGGCGACGTTTATTGCCGAACCTGGATGCGCGCTCATCTCCGCCGACTATTCACAGATTGAGTTGCGCGTGCTGGCGCATCTGTCGGGTGACGAGGCGCTCATTGAGGCGTTTCAGCGCGGTGAAGACATTCACGACCGCACGGCGGAGCGGGTGTTCGGCGCGGACAACGGCCTCGACCCGCATGAACTGCGGCGCCGCGCGAAGATCATCAACTACGCGTTGTTGTACGGCAAGACCGCGTTCACGCTCGCCAAGGACATCGGCGTGCCGCAAACGGCGGCCCAGGCCTTCATTGACGCGTATTTCGCCGGTTTCCCTGGTGTGCGGACCTACATTGACTCCACCCTTGAGGAAGCCCGCACCACCGGACTCGTCAAGACGATCACCGGCCGGCGTCGCATGATGCCGGAGTTGACCAGCAAAAACGGCCAGGTGCGCGCGGCGGCTGAGCGTGAAACCGTCAACATGCCCATCCAGGGCACGGCCGCCGACATCCTGAAGCAGGCGATGATCGAGGTGGCCGCCGCACTCGCCACACACAACCGGACCGCCACGACCCCGGCGCGAATGATCCTGACCGTGCACGACGAACTGCTGTTTGAGGCCCCCGAGTCCGACGTGCCTGTCGTCTCAGCCATGGTCCGGGACACCATGCAAAACGCCTTCCCGCTCAGGGTTCCCCTCACCGTGGACGTCGGATCGGGCCCAAACTGGAAGCTTGCAAAATCGTAACAAGTTCCAATAACTCCCTTAAATTCAACACTTTAAATCCTCACTCCTCAGTCCTCCATCCTCACTCCTTCCTATTGCGCCCCTATAATTCCTTCTCGTGGTTGAGCCCGTCATCGTTCCGCGCGCCGAGCACACGATCTCGCGCCGTGACATTGACCCGGACGCGCTCAAGGTCCTGTATCGACTCCAGCAATCCCAGCACCACGCCTACCTGGTCGGGGGAGGGGTCCGCGACCTGCTGCTCGGACGCCGGCCGAAAGACTTCGACATCGGCACCAGCGCCCATCCGTACGAAGTCAAGAAACTCTTCCGCAACTGCTGGATCATCGGTCGGCGATTCCGTCTCGCCCATGTGAAGTTCGGACTGAAGACGATCGAGGTCGCCACGTTCAGAAGGCACGTGCCCGATCCGCTGCCTGGCGATCCCGGCGACCCTGCCGGGGACGGCATCATCCGACGCGACAACACGTTCGGCACGCCGGAAGAAGACGCATTCCGGCGCGACTTCACGGTGAACGCGTTGTTCTACGACATCGCGACGTACTCGATCATCGACTACGTCGGCGGCCTGGGCGATCTCGAAAAGCGGGTCATCCGCAGCATCGGCGACCCCATGGTGCGCTTTGTCGAGGACCCCGTCCGGATGTTGCGTGCGGCCGTGTTCGCCGCGCGCCTCGGATTCACCATCGACGACGCGGTGCTCGACGCGATTCGCGAATTTCGACCGCTCATCGCCAAAGCCTCACCGGCGCGGCTGCTCGAGGAGTACTACAAGATCCTTCGCTCCGGCTACGCCGAAGCGAGCTTCCGCATGCTGCACGAGCTCGGTCTGCTGCAGCTGATGACGCCCGAGTTGAAGGAGCCGTCAGATGGCGTCTGGGAAGCCCTCGCCCGTCTCGACGCCTATCGTCGCCGTTTTGACGCGCCGCCTCCGGAATTGACGAACACGCTGCTGATGGGCACGCTGCTGGCACCGCTGGGACTGGTCACGCGGCGGCAGGGTTCTTCGGGCGACACCCGCGTCCAACTCGGTCTGCTTCCAATTGCGCGCCGCGACCTCGATCGCCTGGCGCAGGTGCTGACGATGGTGCCGCGGTTGACCGATCCGGAGCTGCCCTCCCGTATTGCGAAGAGTTTGCCGAACCGGCCGGCCTTCGGGGATGCGCTGGTGTGGTTGCAGGTGTTCGGCGATGCGCCTGACGTTGTGGACCAGTGGCTGGCCCTTCGTGCGTCGCTGCCGAAGCCGACGATGGCCGACGGTGCCGGCGCGGCCGCGACCGATGAGACCGGCCGCAAAAAACGTCGGCGCCGCGGTCGGCGTCGCGGCCGTGGCCGCGGTGCGTCACCGGCGAAGGTCGCCGAATAACACACGGACGCCAACACGCGCGGCGCGTCCCGGCGCCACACCCACCAGCGGCGTGCGCCCGGTTTCCACGCGGGCGTCAAAGACGTTTTCGATCACGGCAAACACGGCGGCGCGACCGACGGTCATCTGCGCGCGCGCATCCACCTGTGTGGCCGACGCCAGTCTGAACGTATTGCGGTCGTCGTCGAACTGGTGGCCTGTTGACCGTACGACCAGGCTCATCGCGGCCCGCGCCAAGGAGACGTCCGCCGCCAGCGCGCCGCTTGCTGCCGGCACCTGCGGCAGGCGCTTGGCGTTGAGGACCGGCTCCGAGGCGTTGTCGAATGTCGCGTCGACCCATTGCAGCGACCCGCGCACGCGGAGCGGGCCCGCCGGGCGCCACTCGCCGTCCACTTCGAGCCCTCGCGAGACCGCATCTCCGGCGTTCCGCCGTTGCCGAACCGTGCTTGTCACGGTGACGTTCACGATGGCGTCGTGCACGACGGAGGTAAATGCCGTCACGCCCACGGTCCACAGGGCCCTCTGCAGCCGGACGCCCCCCTCAAACGCACGCGCGCGTTCTGGCTTCAGATCGGGATTGGGATTGGTGAGCAACGCACCGACGCGGAAGCCGCGCGCCAGTTCATTCAGCGTCGGCCATCGATGACTGGTCGCCGCCGAGCCTCGCACGGTGACCAGATCAGACGCGCGCCAGTCGAACGCCACTCGCCCCACACTCGCACGATCGCGCGCCGCGATGTCATCGGGCGCCGCCCGCCACTCCTGCCGAACGCCGGCGCTGATCGTGAGGTCCGGCCGGCCGGTCCACGCCGCCTGGGCCGAGAGACTCTCAGAGTCGTCCCGCAGCGACACGTCGGTCGACGCCGTCGGCCGAACTTCGGCAAAGTCGGCGGATGCCCGCGACAGTGAGGCCCGCACGAGTCCGTAGCCCGAAGGTGCCGAACGTCCGAGTTCAATCGCCGCCCGGGTGGTTGTGCCTTCGATCCGCTGCGTCGATGCCAGCGACTCGCTCACACGACCTGACGCGACGGACGAGAACGTCTGGTCGAACGCATTCGGGCTGATCGAGGCGCGAGCCGAAAACGTCGTGGTCTGCGCGGCGGCGACATAGGACGTCGCCAGGGTGTAGCCCGACATCCGGTTGCGCTGCAGCACCGTGCCATTGCCCCGGTCGTCGCGCCCGCTGAGTCCCGAGATCGACCAGCGTCCGTGAGGCCGCGTCACATCCACGCGACCGAAGGCGTTCCACCACTCGGCGTCGGCCGCCCGATCCACCAGGCCCACCGCACTCGCTTCGAGGGGAATGGTGCCGTCGGATCTGAAGCCCCCGGCTGCGCCAAACCAGGACACTCGGCCCTGACGACCGCCCGCGGACGTGTCCGCCGCGTACGTCGCGCTCGATCCGCCTTCAACCGTGAGGCTCCCGGCATGCCGATCCGGCACGGCCGACTGCAGACGGAGCACCCCGCCCAGCGCGTCTGAACCGAACTGATCGCCGGCTGCGCCCGCGATCACATCAATCCGGTCAAGCGCGCCTGCGGGCACCCGGGTCCAGGTGATCCACCCGCCGAAGCCATCATTCAGCGGAATGCCATCGAGAATGACAAGGCCGCGACTCGCGCCGGATGCAGACAACCCGCGCATGGTCACGCCATGCGTTGTCGGATTGGCATTTCGAGACGACGACCGCCGGAATAGCGAGAACCCCGCCACGGTCCGCAGTCGTTCATCCATGGTCACCGCCGGAGCGGCGGCGAGGGTTTCCCGAGACAAAGACACGGCCCCCGGGGGGGCACCAGGAGCCGACACGATGACGCCGGCGTCAGCCGCTCGTGGGAGAAGCGTAATCCTCACAGGCGACGTGGTGGCGCGAATGCGGCTTGTCGCAAATCCTGGCGCGAAGACCACGAGGTCGAGCGGCAATTCAAGCGCCTCAAGGGTGAACTGCCCGTCCGGGCCGGTCGTGGTTGTCGCGACCGCGCGCACGGTCGCGCTGACCGTCGCGCCGGCAATAGGCGACCCGTCAGGCGCGGTCACGATGCCGGTCAGCAGAACAATCAGCGCCAGACTCATACTCACACCACCCACACCACCTACACCACCTACACCACCTACGCCGGCGCGCTCAAACCCAGCGCGCCCTACATCAGCCGTTCTTGCGCTCAAACTCCCGCATGAACTCGACGAGCGCCGTGATGCCTTCTTCGGGGAACGCGTTGTAGATCGAGGCGCGCATGCCGCCGACACTGCGATGGCCCTTGAGACCGTCGAAGCCGGCTGCGGTCGCCGCTTTGGCAAACGCGTTTTCCAGCTCCTCGCTCGGCAGGCGGAATGTGATGTTCATCCGCGAGCGCGCGTCCGTCCGCGCGTGCGGACGCCAGAACTCCGTGCGATCGAGTTCCGCGTACAGCGTGTCCGCCTTGCGGATGTTGATCGCTTCGATGGCCGCAAGTCCTCCGACTCCCTTGAGCCATTTCAGGACGAGGCCAAGGATGTAGATCCCGAAGGCCGGCGGCGTGTTGTAGCGCGAGCCGTTCTCGGCATGCACCTTGTAGTTCAGCATCGTCGGCAGCGCGTCCGCAGAACGGGCGAGCAGGTCTTCACGGATGATCACCACGGTGACGCCTGACGGCCCGAGGTTCTTCTGGGCGCCGGCGTAGATGAGGCCGTACTTCGCCACGTCGATGGGCCGCGAGAACATGTTCGACGACGTGTCGCAGACGAGCGGCGCGTCACCCACCGACGGCAGGTGGTGCCATTCGGTGCCGTGGATGGTGTTGTTGGATGTCATGTGCACGTACGCGGCACCGGGCGTCAACGTCAGCGCGTCCTGTGCGGGAATGTGGTCGAAGTTTGTGGGCTCCGTGGAGGCAGCGACCGTCGTCTTGCCCACCTTCTTCGCCTCCTTGAGCGCCTTCTTGCCCCAGTCGCCGGTGAGGATGTAGTCGGCCGTTGCGCCGGCCGTCAGCAGGTTCATCGGCACCATCGAGAACTGCGTACTCGCGCCGCCCTGCAGAAACAGGATCTTGTAGTTGTCCGGAATGCCGGCCAGCAAGCGCATGTCCGCCTCGGCGTTCTCGAGGATGGCATCGAAGGGCTTCGAACGGTGACTGATCTCCATCACCGACATCCCGACACCGGGCAGGGCGATCAAATCACGCTGGGCTTCTTCGAGGACGGGCAGCGGCAGGACGGCGGGACCGGCGGAAAAATTGTAGATGCGGTGTACGGACATGACGAAGGGTTCCTCAGATGCGATGGACGAGCAGCCCGTCGCGCAATTTGGGTTCGAACCAGGTGGACTTGGGCGGCATGATGTCCCCCGCATCAGACACGGCGAGCAGATCGTCGACCGAGACCGGGAACATCGAGAACGCCACGGCCGCTCGGCCTTCATTCACGGCCGCCTCAAGGGCCGTCGTGCCCCTGGCCCCGCCGACAAAGTCGATGCGCTTGTCGGTGCGGATGTCCCCGATGCCGAGCAGCGGCGTCAGGACCTCACGCTGCAGCACAGCGACCGCCAGACTGTCGGCCCGTGACGTGCCTGCCGGTGACGCGGGAAGCGTCACGACCGACCACCGGCCGTCCACGTACACCGACACATCCTCCGGACGCTCGGGAACGGGGCCACCCTCGCGCACCTCGAACCGGCGTCGGAGCGCCGCCAGAAAATCCGCCGGCGACTGACCGTTGAGGTCCTTGACGATGCGGTGGTACGGCAGGATCTTCAACTGGCGATCTGGAAACGCCACCGCAATGAAGTGATCGGCCAACTCCGTCGACTCGCCCCGCTCACGCAACGTCGCGCGCGCCCGTGCCGCGCTCGCGGCGCGGTGATGGCCATCAGCAATGTACAGCGCGGGGATCGCCGCAAACGCGGCGACGAGTGCGTCCCGGTCGGCGGACGGCACGATCCACACCGTGTGACGAATCCCATCCGGCGCAGCGAAGTCGTACAGCGGGTCGGCGGTGCACACACGGGCGGCGATGGCATCCACCCCACCAACGGCGCGATAGGTCAGAAACACAACGCCTGTCTGCGCACGCACGACGGTGATATGCCGCGTGCGGTCGTCTTCCTTGTCCGGACGCGTCTTCTCGTGTTTCTTGATCAGGTCCCGTTCGTATTCGTCCACGCTGAAACAGCCCGCCAGACCGGTCTGCACGTGGTCCCCCCTCTGCTGGCGATAGAAGTACAGCGAGGGCTCGGCATCTTCGATCAGCGGGGCTCCTGCTTCAAGCGCGCGGAGGTTGCCGGCCGCACGGTCGTAGATGGCAGGTGTGTACGGATCGGCGCCATCCGGAAAATCAATTTCGGAGCGGGTGACGCGGAGAAAACTCAGGGGGTTGTCGGCGGCAAGCGCGCGGGCTTCGTCGGTGGACACGACGTCGTACGGCACCGAGGCGACACGCGACGCAGCCGAGGGCGCCGGACGCAGCGCCCGGAACGGAGAGAGGTGAGCCATGACGGAAAGAGTTTACTGACCTGACGCGCCGGTGGCGACCGGAGCGGGCGCAGGAGCGGGTGGCAACGTCTGGCGGAGCTGCCCGAACAACCGATCCCGGGCCTCAAGGAACGACCCCATCTGATCGGCGGGAATCGGCACTCCAGGCGGCATGTTCCGGTGTTCAGTCACCGGATTCACGTACGCGCCCCCCTTCTTGAGTTCGTAGTGCAGGTGGGTTGCGGTGACCGTGCCCGAGTTGCCGACCCGGCCGACCGTCTGCCCCTGGTCGACCTTGGCGCCAGGGCGGATGCCCGGCGCAATCGCCGAGAGGTGAAAATACGCACTCTCGTAGCCGTTGACGTGCCGGACCACCACTCGGCGTCCAGCACCGCCCGCCCATCCCGCAGCGACCACGGTGCCTGCAGAAACCGACACGACCGGTGTGCCATACGCCGCGCGATAGTCCACGCCACGATGGGCCCGGTACACGCCGAGCACCGGGTGCAGACGCGACCGGGAAAAACTCGATGTCACGGTGGGCTCAAATCCCAGCGGCGACTTCAGGAATTGCCGCTTGAGCGAGCGGCCCTCCGCGTCGTACCACCCGAGGCGGCCGTCGGGACCTTCGTGCCGCATGGCCGTCAGCGTCCGCCCATCGTTGTGGAGCACCGCCGCCTGCACGCCGTCGTACCCCGAGAACTCGCCGTCGCGCATCACACGACCGAACAACACCTCAAAGCGATCGCCGGCCTGGAGATCCGAATTGAAGTCCACGTCGCCGGAAAACGCCTCCGACAACAACAACGCAAGCTGGATGTTTTCGCCCTTGTCCTGCAGCGCGGCCCACAGTGACGGGCGCGCCTTGGTGATTTCCACCTCAACCGCATCCACGACCACTTCCTTCGGATACGGCACGACCTCGACGTCGAACTCCGGTGTCTCCGCCGGGCTGTCGTCCTTCAGCGCCACGCGCAGAAAACGGTCCGCGTCCAGCCGGTAGCGGAACTCCTGAAACAGCCCATCAAGCGTCGTCGTCACGCGATACGGGCGGTCGGCCTGCAGGTGACGCGGGTTGAACACGGTGCGCACCGCGCCGACGATGGAGTCGGCAAAGGGCGAGGAAGCGGGATGGCTTTTCAGGACGCTTTCGAGCGTCGCATTGCGTGGGACGGTGGCCTCGACAATGACCACGTCGAGCGGGAGTCGTACGTCGTGATGGATGGCGTCCGGGGACAGGTCACGGTCAAGCGAGGTCAACACGGCAGCCATCGTGACGCCGCCAACAATGGCAGCTGCCGCGAGCACCGGCACCAACTTGGACCTAGACATTCCTCACACACTCCATCGTCATACCCCCCAACCCCCCAATACCTTACCATCCGCAGGGCCGAGGCGTATTAGTGGAACCGAAACCGGGCGGCCCTACGGTTCTGGCCCTCACGACGTTTATCGCTCTGCCCTCAGGCGCCACAAACGAACCCATCGACTACGCCGCACTCGCCCGCATCCGGCACCAACGGGCTTCTGCGCGGCGAGGCCGTGTCACGGCACGCTGCAAACCAGCGTGCCCTACGTGCGTCACATCCGCCCATCCACCCGCCTGCCCACCTGCCCATCAGAAGATGCCGACCCGCCCAGCCACATTCGCAATGAGCCGCGCCGAATCGAAGCCCACACCCTGCTTGAAGACCGTTTCGACCTTGCGCACGTCGCTAATGGTTGACGTCGGGTCGCCGTTGAAGACAACGATATCTGCCTGTTTGCCGACAACGAGGGAGCCGGTGCTCTGATCGCGTCCGAGATACCGCGCGCCGTTGAGCGTGACGACCTGGATGGCTTCCGGTAACGTGAATCCGGCTTCGACGAGGATCTCGATCGTTCGCTGATTCGAGAACCCGGGAATCACGCCGCCACTGCCTGTGGGATCGGTGCCCGCCACCAGTTTGCCGCCGGCGCGGAAAAACGCGAGGTCGAGTTCCAGCCCTTTCATGAAGAGCGTCGAGTAGATCGAGTTGGCGCTCTTGGCAGTCCGCGCGTGTGTCTGTTCGAACTGCTCCTTCAGCTGCGGCGTGAGCACCTCAAGACCCGGCGGCAGAGGCCGGCCGGGCGTGAAGGTTTCAAACACCGCAGGGGTCGTCGTCAACGACACCCCCATGTCGATCAACGTCTTCACGAGCGCGAGGAACTGCGGCGACTTCGGATCCAGGCCCGCGATCGTCTTCTGGCCAACGGCCTGCCCGGGACACGCGTTCGGCTTCTTGTCGGCGACGAAGTCCGTCGCGGCCATGAACGAATGCTCAAGATTGTCGATGCCCAGTTCAGCGGCTTCGGCGTACGTGACCGAGCACAGATGGCCCGTCACCTTCAGGCCGCGCTTGTGGGCTTCGCTGATGGCCGCGGCAAGATCGTCGCGCGAAATGTTCATGTACGCCTTGAACGACGTCGCGCCTTCGTCCGCCCAGTAGTTCACCTGCTTCCGGGCATCGTCAGGCCCCGACAACACACGCATCTGCTGGAAGGTGTTGGGACCGTTGAGATATGGCGCCGTGGCGTCCATCCAGGGACCGGCCTTCGAGCCGGCCTCGATGAGACGTTTCATGTTGATGTCCATCGTGCCGTGCACGTTGCCGCCGGTGCGCATGGACGTCACGCCCCCGGCAAGATACAGCTGCACGAAGCTTTCGCCCAGCTGGCCATACACGCCGGGACCTGTTGGGTAGTAGAGGTGCTCGTGCACCATCACCATACCGGGCATCACGGTCTTGCCGGTCAGGTCGACGACCGTGGCGCCTTCGGGCACGGGCGTCGAGGCGCTCGCACCGATGACGGCGATCCGTCCGTCCCGAATAATCAACGTCTGGTCATTGCGTGCCGACGCACCAGTGCCATCAAGTACCTTCGCGTGCGTTAGTGCCACGACCGGAGCGTCTACGGTGACGAAGCGCCGGATGTTGTTGCTGATCGGCGGCCGCTGGGCCTGTACGGATGCGAACGCCACGGCCACCAGTACACCGGCGACAAGCACTGTCTGTCTCATAGGCGCGAATTCTACACCCGGCCCTCTCGTATAATTGCGGCATGCTTCAGTCTGTTTTTGCCCGACCGTTGTCTCTCAGTGTGTTCTGTGCCGTCTTTGCGGTGCCTGCGCTTGCGCAAACCCAGCCGCCCACGGTCACGTTGCCTGAGGTCACGGTGACCGCCCAGAAGGAACCCGCCAAAGCGCAGGACCTTCCAGTCAGCGTCACGGCGATAACCGCCGGCATGCTCGAACGCGCGGGCGTCTCCATCGTCAGTGACGCGGCGCTCGCGGCGCCGAACTCGATCTTCACCGAGTTCACCGCGCGCAAGCTCAGCAACGCGCGGTTCCGTGGACTTGGGGCGAGCCCGGCGAACCCGGCGATCACCACGTTCATCGATGGCGTGCCCGTGCTCAACGCCAACGCGTCGAGCATTGAGTTGATCGATGTCGATCAGGTTGAATTTGTGCGTGGTCCGCAGAGTGCGCTCTTCGGGCGCAACACATTGGGCGGCCTCGTCAACATTTCATCCGCACGGCCGAACCTGTCGCGTTGGACCGGCCGTCTGACGGCACCGCTCGGGGACAACGGCACCCGTGAAGTCCGGGGTTCGGTGTCGGGTCCGCTCTCGAACGCGGTCGCTCTCGGTGTGGCCATCGGGCACGGCGAACGTGACGGCTTCACGACCAACAGCATCACAGGCAACACGATTGATGACCGCAAGGGTACGTTCGGCAAAGCCCAATTGCTGTGGACACCGAACGCCCAGTGGGAAACGCGACTCATCGTCAGCGGCGAACGGTCGCGCGATGGCGACTATGCGCTGAGTGATCTCGCGGGGCTTCGCAAGAACCCGTTTACGGTGGCGCGCAACTTCGAGGGTTACCAGAACCGCGACCTTCGCTCGGCGATCTTGCTGGCGCGTTACGAAGGTTCGCGTGTCAGCGTGACATCCACGAGCGGCTATCTTCGGTGGGACACGCGGGATGCCACGGATCTGGACTACACGCCGCTCAGCCTGGTGACCCGTGACAACACAGAAGAAGCCAGCCAGTTCAGCCAGGAACTTCGTTTGGCCTCGGCCGCGCCCGTGCGGCTATCGGACTCCACCACCCTGTCGTGGCAGGCCGGCGGCGTCATGTTCACGCAGAATTACGAACAGACGGCGATCAACCAGTTCTCGCCGTTCATCCTGTCGCCGTTCCTCGGCTTCCCGGTGAAGCAGTACTCGCCACAGGGCACGATTGAAGACCTCGGCTTCGGGGGCTTTGCGCAGGCGACGTTCTCGTTCTCGGACAAGGTGGACCTTGCACTCGGCGCCCGTGCCGATCGTGAAACCAAGGACGCCACGCTCAACACGTTCTTCGATCCGATGATTGCGCCGCCGACCGCGACGAGCGCAAAAGTGACGTACTCCAACGTGTCTCCCAACGCGTCGCTGACGGTCCATGTGCGTCCGGGCGCGATCGTCTACGCCACCGCGGGCCGCGGCTACAAGGCCGGCGGTTTCAACCCCACCGCGCCGCCCTCAGCCGAAGCCTACGGCGAAGAACTGACATGGACAATGGAGGCGGGGAGCAAGACGTCGTTCGCCAACGGTCGCGTCACCGCGAACGCGGCGGTCTTCCTCATCGACTGGACCGATCTGCAGCTGAACCTGCCCATCCCGATGGCGCCCGGTCAGTTCTACATTTCGAACATCGGCGGTGCGACCAGTCGTGGTGCTGAACTCGAACTGATGGCCCTCGCTGGCGGCGGCATTGATGTGTTCGGCGCCCTCGGCCTGACGCACGCGCGATTCGACGCGGGCAGCACGTCGGAGGGGGTCGATGTAGGCGACAACCGCATCCCCTTCACGCCGGAGTACACGGCGTCGGTCGGCATGCAGTTCTCCCGGCAGTTGCGTGACCGCGTCTCCGCCTTCGGCCGCGTCGAACTGGTGCGCTACGGCAAGTTTGATTACGACGATGCGAACACGGCTGGGCAGAAGGCATACGCGCTCGCGAATCTGCGCGCCGGCGTGGATGTGCGCGGCATGACCATCGAGGGTTGGGTGCGCAACGCGTTTGACACGCGCTACATCCCGACCGCGTTTGCGTATCCGTTCTTCGCGGCGTCGGGGTTTGTCGGGGAAAGCGGACGGCCGCGCACGATTGGGATTACGCTTGGAGTGGGGTTTTAGGATCACGGCCCGCTCCAGTTCAGCGCGCTGAATGGCAGCCTCGAACCCAGGCCGCCCTACGCACCGTGCGTAGGGCCCGCTGAACTGGAGCGGGCCGGACTATTCTCCTCGCGGATACCGGCGTTCGATGAGGCGCCGGAGTTCCCTGATCGGCTCCGGGTTGTCATCAACCTGGAGCCGAAGCACCACGTCGTTGTGGAGCCACACGCCGCCGTCCTTCTTCACAATCAACATCGCCGCTGACTGCATGCCGCGCGTGTCGCCGCCGGCCGCCTGCCCCGCTTCGAGTGCGGCCTGGAGCCGGAACGCGAGCCGCCCCGGTGTGGTTTCAAACGCGGTGATCATGTCGTTGACCACGGCGGGGCCGGCAAGGATGTTGCCCTGCGCAGTGGCGTACTTGCCCTGTTTGTGCCCGGCCCACGTGCTGGCTTCAGGCCCGGTGAACACGGCGGTCTCACCAGCGGGAGTGATCACCGCGAACTGACGGCCGGCTCTTGGCCAACGCTGGCCGCGAAGTCCGGGATCAGGATCGCGTTCCCAGACTTGTTTGATGACATCCGCCGGCGCCACGCCCTTGCGCAGCAACTCCAACGCCTGGGGCCCGTAGCTCACGTCCACGATGGCCTGCGTCGCGACCGCGCCCACTCCGGCTTCGGCCCACAGGACGCCGTTGCCGACCGAGAACACGCGCGACTGCACGGCGCCGCCGAGTTCACCGGACTCGGGGTCGTACCCGAGAATCGAAAACGTCGCGACCGGATCGTCCGGCAGCGCCACCTGCTGCTGCGACGCCGCGAGCAGGCTCCCCGCCGCGGCCACCAACGTCACCATCCATGTTGCTCTGCGCATCACTGCCTCCGTGCCGGAACCGGTCGAAGAATAAATCCTGCCACGGCGTCCACAAACGCATCGTGGGTGTCCTCCAATTGTGCGGCGTGATCCCCACCGGGGAGGATCGTCCACTGCCGATGCGCGGATGCGAGCCGCGCGACAAATTTCCCGGTGGCGGTGTCATCCATGCCGGGATCACGGGAACCGTGAAGGACCAGGACCGGCATGGTCAGCTTCTCGGGACGCAGCGCGTTGAACTCGTCTTCGCGAATCCAGTCCATGCGCACCGGATCGGCCGCCAGCGCCTGCTTCACAAACGCGTCGATGACCGCGCGGGGCGTCACGAGCGGAGAGATGAAATCGCTCTCGGCATCGGCCCGATCGGTCTTCTGCATGGCCGGCTGTTCGGGCACCGGCCTCGACGCAAACTTGAGGTCGGGAGCGACGGAGTACCCGAAGAGCACGAGTGACGAGATCACCGCATCGGGCTGTTGTGCCGCGAGCTGCACCACGGCGCCGCCGAGTGACCAGCCCAGAAGCGCCGGCGGCGGCAGGCCGGGATGGCGGACAGTCACCCACTTCAACACCGCGACCACATCCGCCGCAGCGCGTGTGGGTGTGAGGAACCCCGTGCGGTCACGGGGCGAGGCGCCATACCCACGCAGGTCAACGGCGTAGACCGCGAACCCACGTGCCGCGAGTGACGCCATCACCGAACGCTGGTATCCGGGGACCTCTAAATCAAAATCGGGACGGCTGCTCCACGTGCGGCCATGGACAAGCACAATCGAGGCGCGTGGTGTGGCCGCACTTCGAGTCCAGACCGCCAGTGGATGTCCACCGACCAGCACGGTGACTTGGGCGGGAGGCGCGGGAGCCTGTGCGGCCGGCGACGCCACAACAAGACACGCGACCAGCAGGGCGCCGAGTCTAGCGACCACCGGATTGTTTGAGCGCGGCAGGTTCGCCTGATCCCGCAAGCGCGAAGGCGAGTACTACGATGGCGATCATCGAAACTCCTCCAGCTCCGGGAACCGCGCGCACAACCGGCTGGCGGCGTCCGGATCGTCGCTGAGCATCGCGAAGTCGGCAAAATCAAAGCCTGGCCCGACTGTACATCCGACAAGCGTGTAGGCACCGGTGGGCCTGGCGGCCTGCCAGTACCCCGCAGGTACCACGTGCGCGGGGCGCACGGTGCCGTCCCACGGGCCCAGCCGCACATGTTCGCACCGCTCGAACTCGGGGTCACAGGAGACCAGCTCGAGAGGGTCACCTTCGTGGAAATGCCAGGCTTCGTCGGAGGCCACCCGATGCAGGCGTGAGCACTGCCCGGACACCAGCAGGAAGTAGATGGTGGTCAGCGCCGACCGCTCACCCCGGCGCCCATCGGCCGTGACCAGATGTCTCGACCGAAACACCTCGGAATACCACCCGCCTTCGGGGTGGGGTCTCAGGCTGAGCTGCCGAATGAGCGTCTCGGGTCGGGTCACACGTTGAATTTGAACAACAGCACGTCGCCGTCCTTGACGACGTACTCCTTGCCTTCCATGCGGTAGAGCCCCTTGTCTCGCGCTGCCGCCACAGAGCCGCACGCGACGAGGTCATCATAGGCCACTGTCTCGGCCTTGATGAATCCGCGTTCGAAGTCCGAGTGGATCACACCCGCAGCCTTCGGGGCCGTGTCCCCGGCATGGATCGTCCACGCACGGACCTCCTTTTCGCCGGCGGTGAAATACGTCCGCAGCCCCAGCAGGTGATACGTGGCCCGGATCAGCGAGCCAAGACCACTCTCCGGCACGCCCAGTTCCTTGAGGAACGCCTGCGCCTCTTCGGGCTCAAGATCAACGAGATCGCTCTCGATCTGCGCACTGATGACCACGGCCTCACACGCCAGGTGCGCCTTCACGTACTCGCGCACCTTCATCACGTGGGGATTCGAGTCGGCCGTGGCCAGATCGCCTTCCTTCACGTTGCACGCGAAGATCGTCGGCTTGTTGCTCAGGAGAAACAGCGACTTCGCCAGCTCGCGTTCCTCGGCCGTCAGATCGGCCAGCAACGCCGGCGTGCCCTGGTCGAGCACCGGCTCCAGCTTCGCCAGCACAGCGTCTTCTGCGGCGGCGTCCTTGTCGCCACGTTTGACGTCCTTCGCCAGGCGCTCACGGCGCTTCTTCACGGAGTCCAGATCCGCGAGAATCAGCTCGGTGTTGATGACTTCGATGTCGCGCACCGGATCGACCGTGGACGACACGTGATGCACGTCCTCGTCCTCGAAACACCGGACGACCTGCACGATTGCGTCCACTTCGCGGATGTGGGTCAGGAACTTGTTGCCAAGACCTTCTCCGGTGCTCGCGCCTTTTACCAGACCGGCGATGTCGACAAACTCAATCGCCGCGGGAATGACAACCGTCGTCTTCGCGATGGCCTGCAGGGCCTGCAACCGGGCGTCAGGCACCGTGACGATGCCGACATTGGGGTCGATGGTGCAGAAGGGATAGTTGGCGGCCTCGGCTTTTCGAGTGCGCGTGACCGCATTAAACAACGTGGACTTGCCTACATTGGGCAGTCCGACAATTCCGGCTCTTAACACCACTCAAGGATACTGCAGGCGCGCGGCGGACCAACCACCCATCCATCCGCCCATCCGCCCACCAGCCCATCCGCCCACTTACCAGGGCGTGGGTTTGTAGTCCTTGAGGAACTGACCCCAGACGTGGATGCCGGTGTTGATGCCGTCGATGATCGGGTCCACGATGCGGGCGGCGCCGTCGACGATGTCGAGGGGTGGGTGGAAGCGGTGATCGACCACCTTGCGCGCGGCGATTTCGGCCGGATCCTCGTCAGTGACCCAACCGGTGTCCACACTGTTCATGTGGATGCCGTCGACGTGGTAGTCCGCTGCGGACGTGCGCGTCATCATGTTGAGCGCAGCCTTCGCCATGTTCGTGTGGGGATGGCGGGTGGTCTTGAAGTTCCGGTAGAACTGCCCTTCAACAGCCGAGACGTTGACGACGTGTTTGTCTGCGGTCGGCACCTTGAGCATGAGCGGTTTGAGGCGCGCGTTGAGCACAAACGGCGCCACGGCGTTGACCAGTTGCACTTCGAGCAGCTCCACCGTCGGCACCTCCGCCAGCAGGAGCCGCCACGAATTGCGATCGCGCAGATCGATCTGCTGGAGGTCCTGGTCGAGTTGCCCCTGAGGGAACAGGGCCTTCTGCGCCTGCAGCTCCTCCGGCAGCAACGCCACCTGCGACAACTCCGCCGCGTGCGTCAGGCCGGCGACTTCCGAGAGCCGCGAGGCCAGCGCATCCGGAGTCGCGCCGGCGACCATGGCCGCGTCGGACTCAGGCAGCAGGTGATATCCGCGCAGCCCCTCGTACGAACCGACCAGTTTCCGCACGTGTTCAGGCATCGAGTGAATCGACGCCGTCTCGCCCTCCATCATGTGCGCGTAGAAGTCGGGCGGACGCCTGACGGTCTGGCACGCGTTGTTGATGATGAAGTCCAGACGCTCGCGGGTGGCCAGCATCTCGCGGCAGAACGCTTCCACACTGGGCGTATGCCGAAGGTCGAGGCCAAAGACCTCGAGACGATGGCCCCACTGTGCGAAGTCAGGCTCGGACGCGTATCGCTGCGCGGAATCTCGCGGAAACCGCGTGGTCACGATCAGGTGCGCACCGGCGCGCAGCAGCTTCAAGCCGGCCTGATAGCCGATCTTGACGCGGCCACCGGTGAGCAGCGCCACACGGCCCGTCAGGTCCGTCGTCTCTGTGCGCTTCTTGAAATTAAAGTCTGCGCACGTGAGACAGAGCTGGTCGTAGAAGAAGTGGACCTTCTTGAAGCGCACCTTGCAGATGTAGCAATGCCGCTCGTCCAAAGAATCAGGAATCTCCGGTTCAGGGGCCGTCGCCTCGGGGCCCGGCAGGAAATAGTTCGGCGTGGTGAAGACGGGGCGTCGCCGCAATTCGCGGATGCCCGTCTCGTGGAGCACGGACTCGTCCCGCTTCACGCGATCCGCAATGCGTTTGCGGACAACAGCCTTCACCAGCTGTCGTCGCGCCGCCGGATCCGGGTTGTAGACCTTGCCCGCCGCCTGAATGAGGCGCATGCGGTCTTCCGCGGACAACTCCGCCAGCAGCCGGCGGTTGTCGCCGATCTCTTCCAGCAGGCGAATCAACTCTTGCAAGCGGTCTACGGGCACGTCCATCACAATCCAACAGCATACCGGACACGGGGGGCCGGCTGCGGACTTACAGAGCGGTGAGCACCAGCGGGAGCTGGCCGGCGCGCACCATGATCGTGTGTTCGTGGTGGATGGCGAGGGAGCGGCGGCGGGTCCGCACGGTCCATCCATCCTTCTCATCTGTCACAGTGCTGTCGGATAGGGCGAACATCGGCTCGAGGGCGAACACCATGCCGTCGCGCAGGACTGTGGTCGCGTCGGGATCGTCCCAGTTGGGGACGTCAGGCGGCTCGTGCAGTTTCCGCCCGATGCCGTGGCCGGAGAGCTGCCGCAGCACTTGGAGACCATTGGCAGCGGCGACAGCCCCCACCGCCGCACCGACATCCCGGATCGTTGCGCCGACCTGCGCTGCGGCGAACCCGGCCTCAAACGCGGCGACTGCCGCCGCGTGGAGCCGCGTGGCCGTCTCGGCGACCGGTGGCACCAGCACGCTGCGGGCGCTGTCGCCAAGAAACCCGTCGAGCTCCAGGGTCACGTCCACCTTGACGATGTCGCCGGGCTGGATCACGCGGGGGCCGGGCACGCCGTGCACGACCTGTTCATTGACGCTGATGCACGTAAAGCCGGGAAAGTTGTAGGTCAGCCTCGGCGCAGAACGCGCGCGCTCCGCCATCGCACACGCCTCTGCGGCGCGGTCCAGATCCGCCGTCGTGACGCCGGGCGCCACCATCCGCTCCATCACGTCCAGCGTGCGCGCCACCAGACGGCCGACACGCTTCAACCCGGCCAATTCCTCGGTGGTCCGAACGATCACTGTTGTCCTCAGGCCAGCGCGCGCACGATGTCGGAGCGCGTGATGACGTAGGTAGCGTCGCTCTTGAAGTCGCGCACGAGTACGGCCGGGTTGTCGGCCGTGATCATGGTGGCCAGTGCGTCGATGCCAGTGGAGATGTCGGCAAACGGGAAGGCCGGCTGCATGATCGAGTCCACCGGCTGCGTGCGAATGGCCGAGTCGGAGACGAGCGCTGCGTACAGACGTGATTCGTTGATCGAGCCGACGAGGCGGCCGCCCTGGGTGACCGGGATCTGCGAGAAGTCGTGCTCGGTCATCACCTGGACGGCCCGGGCGACCGTATCGGTGTTTTCGATCGACAGCATGGGAAGTGTCTTCTTCGCGCTGACCAGATCACGCGCGGTGAGGCCCGACTTGTCGAGGTACCCCATCTTGCGCATCCAGTCGTTGTTGAACATTTTCGCGAGGTAGCGGGTGCCGTGGTCGTGAAAAATCACCACGACCACATCGCCCGCCTTGAAGCGGGCCTTCATCTGAATGAGCCCGGCCATGGCCGACCCTGCCGAGTTGCCGGCGAAGATGCCCTCTTCACGCGCGATACGGCGGGTCATGACGGCAGCGTCCTTGTCGGTGACCTTCTCGAAATGGTCGATCACTGAGAAGTCCACGTTCTGCGGCAGGAAGTCCTCGCCGATGCCTTCCGTCACGTACGGGTAGATTTCGTTCTTGTCGAAGATTCCCGTTTCCTTGTATTTCTTGAAGACCGATCCATACGTGTCGATGCCGAGCACCTGGATCTTTGGGTTCTTTTCCTTGAGATATTTCCCGGCCCCGCAAATGGTGCCGCCGGTGCCGACACCAACAACGAGGTGGGTGATCCGGCCGTCGGTCTGATCCCATATTTCAGGACCGGTCTGCTCGTAGTGGGCCTGCGCGTTTGAGGGGTTGTCGTACTGATTGGCCTTCCACGAGTTCGGCGTCTCACGCTCCAGACGTGAGGACACGGAGTAGTAGGACCGCGGGTCCTCCGGCTCGACGTTGGTCGGGCAGACGATCACTTCCGCGCCCACGGCCTGCAGCGCGTCCACCTTTTCCTTCGACTGCTTATCGGTCGTCGTGAAGATGCACTTGTAGCCCTTGACGACCGCAGCGATCGCCAGCCCCATGCCGGTGTTGCCCGAGGTGCCTTCGATGACGGTGCCGCCGGGCCGCAGGCGGCCGTCGCGCTCGGCGTCCTCGATCATCTTCAGGGCCATACGGTCCTTGATCGAGTTCCCGGGATTGAACGTCTCGACCTTCGCCAACACCGTGGCCGGAATCACGCCTTTGGCGATGGCGTTGATGCGCACCATAGGGGTGTGTCCGATGGCCTCCAGAATGTTGTCGCAGATCTTTTTTGTGACCACGGGGTTTCCCTTTCCGCTGGTGATTCTATAATGCGCGGCATGCGTTCACTGATTTCCGGCATGGTCCTGGCTCTGCTGGGTGCGGCCTCGGGCCACCCCGCCTCGGCGCAACAGACGCCGTTTCCCACGAAGTTCTCCCCGGAGCTTGCGGCGCGCGCGGATGTCAAAGTCGCGCTGGCCTATGTCGACCGTGAGTTCGAGACCCAGATTGGCGAGTGGATTCACCTGACCGAGATTCCCGGCCTCTCGGGCCATGAGCAGAAACGGGCCGAGTACATCGCCGCTGAACTGACGAAGCTGGGGCTCACGCCGCAGTCCGACACGATGGGCAACGTCTGGGCCGTGCGCAAGGGCACGGGCGGCGGACCGTCGATCGTGTTTGCAGCCCACATGGACACCGTGCACCCGCTGGACACGCCGCTGAAGGTCCGGCGTGAGGACAACGGTACACTGCACGCGCCAGGCATCACGGATGACACCGCGGCGCTGCCCGCCCAACTCCAGGCCCTGCGCGCCATGCGTGAGGCGAAGATCGAGACCAAAGGCGACCTCGTGTTCCTGTTCACCGTGCAGGAAGAAGTCGGCCTCAAAGGCATGTATCACTGGATCGAAAACAACCGCACCATCACCGACATGCTGGTGGCCGTTGATGGTGGCCTCGGCCCAGTCAGTTACGGTGCCCTCGGCATCTACTGGTCGCGCATGCGCTTCTCGGGTGAGGGCTCACACACGCTGAGCTCCCGCGACAAGCCCAACCCGGTGCGCGCGGCCGCCACGTGCATCACTGAGATCTACACGGTGCCGCTGCCGCCGGCCGATGATCCCGTCCCGGCGATCTACAACGTGGGCGGGCTGCTGTCGGGCGGCAACGTGGTGAACGCGATTCCGCAGGATGTGACGTTCTCGGTCGACCTGCGCACGGTGGATCCGGACATTCTCAAGCGCCTCGACGCCGAGATCATGGCGAAGTGCGAAGCGGCCGCTGCCGCGCAGAAGGTGACGTTTGTGCGCGAGTGGATTCAGCGATCCGAGGCGGGCGGCCGGCCCGAACAGCTGGCCGCACGTCGCGCACATCCCGTCGTGCAAACGGCGATCGATGTGCTGCGATTCCTTGACGTGTCGCTGCCCGCCAGCCGCGAAGCGGTGCCCTCTGGAGCCACGGACGGCAACGTCGGGGTCCTGCTCGGCATTCCGACCGTGTCCATCGGAGCCGCCAACGGTGGAGGAGGCCACACGTTGCAGGAGTGGGCGCGCACCGACTCGGCCAAAATCGGCACGCAACAAGTGGTCCTGTTGGCGGTGTCGCTGGCGGAGCCCGCCGGAAAGTAATTGACAAGGCGTGAAGGTTCTTAAGGGGCAGTTCAACGGCTAAATGGGTTCACCAGGCGCGCAGCAGTGCGCGTGAAGTCACGAACATTTCGGGTGACCAGGGTCAGGTTGTGCACGCGCGCCGTTGTCCGACGTCACCGTCGACGACTTCAGCCGGCCCGGCATCGTGTTCCAGATGGGCCTTCCCCCACACCGCATCGACGTCCTCACCGCGTTGTCGGGCCTGTCGTTCGCAGATGCCTGGCCGGATCGCACCTCCGCGGTGTTCGGCCCCCTGACAGTCGATGTCATTGGGCGCGATGCGTTTGTCACCAACAAACGCGCCACCGGACGCGCAAAGGATCTCGGTGACATCGAAAGCCTTGGACCGCCCCCCGATCGCCGGAATCAGTGAGGCTGCCGCTCCGCAGTCCCGACGGTCCGAAGCTCGCTGTGCAGCGTCCGCTTGTACACATCACTTCGCACGTAGTACGCGTGCCTGAGGGAGTTGAGGTAGGCACGACCGCCGTGCAGGTCTGGCCTGGCGGTGGCGCGAACGGCATCAAGTCTTGCTGCAGCCGCGGGGTTCGAGCGCCGGGCGTCGAAATACGCAGCGACCAGTTCGCCCTGAAGCCCGAAGAGTTCGTACGCGGCACCATCGGTTTCGAAGAGCCCCATGAAGGCGAGCGTGTGTCTTGATCGATGGAAGAGCTCGAGATAGAGATCCAGTTTCTGATCGCCGCCCACGTCTTCGAGAAATGGGAACCGGCGCTGATAGCCCGTGGCCCAGACGATGAGGTCGATCGGCTCCTCGCGGCCATCAACAAACCGCACAGTGGAGCCGCGCAGTTCGGCGACGTCCGGTCGATACGCGAGGTCGCCGTGGCCGAGGTAGTGCAGCACCTGCGTGTTCATGATCGGATGTGAACGCAGGATGGCGTGGTCAGGCTTCGGCAATCCGTACCGTTTCAGATCGCCAACCAGGACCTTGTTAATCAAAACCCCGAACACTTTCTCTTCGAGCCAGGGGGGCAACTGCGGTCCCGCGTGCGCGAACACGTCGGCAGGTTGACCGAAGATGTACTTCGGCACGAAGTGATAGCCGCGACGCAGACTGATGAACGCCTTCGACGCGTGCCGGGCCGCTTCACACGCGATGTCTGCGCCGGAGTTGCCGCCGCCGACGACCAGGACCCGTTTGCCGCGGAAGATTTCCGGTGATTTGAACCCACACGCGTGCATCTGCTCGCCGTCGAAGGTGCCAGGCACTCGTGGGAGGTTGGGGTGCCACGTCGTGCCAGTCGCCACGATCACACCGGACCACTCGCGCGTTCCGCCTGACGCGAATTCGACGTGCCACCGGTCGCCGACCGGCGTGGCGCGCGTCACCACCGTTCGACTCTCAACGCGATCGGTCAGGCCATGGTGGTCGGCGTAGGCCCGGATGTACCGGAGTATCTGATCGTGCCGCGGATAGTCTGGGTAGCCGGACGGCATCGGAAAGCCGGGGAATCCGGACTGGGTGCGCGACGAGATGAAATGCGCCGCCTCGTACATCGGCGTCTCGGCACGGCTGATGTCCCAGATGCCTCCGGGGCCATCTCCGGCGTCAACCAACTCGAATGGAATGCCGCGCGCCTTGAGGGCGACGGCCGCGCAGAGCCCGGCGGGCCCGGCGCCAACAATGCCCACCGGGGGGCTGTCGGGACGCATCACGGCAGCGTATCGTAGATTCCTGACACCCTCGACGATCGATCGGCATCCAAGGGTGCGAGGTTCATGATGTCCATCCGTGCCGTCTCCAAAGTCATCTCCGCTCAGCCCACTCTCGAAGGTGCCGGCGTCAAGCTGCATCGCGGGTTCGGATTCGGCAATACGGCCGACTTCGATCCGTTCCTGCTGTTCGATGACTTCCGCGGCGAGAAGCCACCGGACTACAAGGCGGGGTTCCCATGGCACCCACATCGCGGCATCGAAACGATCACGTACGTGCTGGCCGGCACCGTGCACCACGGCGACAGCCTCGGCAACGTCGGTGCACTGAAGGCCGGCGACGTGCAGTGGATGACCGCCGGCAGCGGCATCATCCATCAGGAGATGCCCGAGGGCGACGATCAGGGCCGCATGCACGGCTTCCAGCTCTGGGCCAACCTGCCCAAGTCGCTGAAGATGACCGCGCCTCGATATCAGGAAGTCACCGCCAACGACATCCCGGACATCGTGGACGACGATGGGACGAGGGTGAAGGTGGTGGTGGGCACCTTCTGGGGGAAGAAGGGGCCGGTGGATGGCATTGCGGCCGACCCGGTGTACCTCGATGTGTCGGTGCCGCCTGGCAAACGAAAGACCCTGCCGGTGGAGACCACTCGACATGCGTTTGCCTACGTGTTCGCTGGCTCCGGATCGTTCCGTGACGCGTCGGCACCGCAGGGTGTGCTCACCGACACGACCGGCACAGACATCGACGACAAGCCCGTGCTGGATCTCACCGGCAACCGGTCGTTGATTCTCTTCGATCGCGGTGACGAGGTGACCGTGCAGGCCGGCCCGGAAGGGATCCGCTTCCTGCTCGTCTCGGGCAAACCGCTCGGCGAACCCATCGCGTGGCACGGGCCCATCGTCATGAACACGCAAGCCGAAATTCAGGACGCGTTGTACGACCTGCGGTCGGGGACGTTCATCAAATAAGTGCACGGGTGCACCTGTGCACCGGTGCACGAGTGCACCGCAACGAGGCCATGAATGGCCCTCTACGTAGGGCCCGCTGAACTGCAGCGGGCCGTACTGGCGCGCTCAAGTTCAGCGCGCCCTACGTCCTTCACGCGCAGCCTCATGGTGTACCGCTCTTTCGTCGCGTCAGCCACACAACGAGAAATGCAACATAGATGAGGCCGGCGCCAATGAGGACCCACACGGCACCAGGGAGAATACGGAAGATCTGCTCGGCCAGATACGCCTGCGCAAAGCAGAGGGGTGCCATGCCGATGAACGTGCCCAGCGCCACGCGCGAGACCGGCACGCCCAGCGCTCCGGCCGTGTAGGACACCAGGTCCGACGACGTCAGCGGGTTCAGGCGGAGCAACAACACGACCCAGAAACCGCGAGCGCGAATGGCTTCGACATGCCCGGCCAGCCGGGAGCCTTCAAGCCGCCGCGCGACCGCCTGCTCCCCAAGTGACCGTCCCACCGCACACGCAATCGCCGCCCCGATGGTGTTACCGATCAACGAGAGCGCGCCCCCCTGCAACCCGCCAAACAACGCACCGGCCGGGGCATACAGCAAGGTGCCCGGAATCGGAGCCACCAGCACCTCGACCACGACCGCGGCCACGTACACCGCCGGCGCAAAGGCCCCCCACCGCGACAGCACCTGCCGCAGCGCCTCAAGCGAGGCCTCGTTGTCACCCATGGCACCGGCCCCATCAGCCAGCACCCGCACGAGCCCCCCCGTCGACCACGAGAAGACCGCGTACCCGACAATCGCCACGAGCAGCAGCACAGGCCAAATCGACCGGAATCGCTCGTTCATGGACAACCTTGTCCAGGGTTTTTCCGTCTCACCACGTCGTGCTCAACATCAGATTTGCGCTCCGCACCCTCTTCAAAACGCCGTTTGTGACGACGGTCGCCGTGTTGTCCCTGGCATTTGGCATCGGGGCAAACACCGCGATCTTCTCACTCTTTAACCAGATGCTGCTGAAACCGCTTCCGGTGGCAGCCCCGCACGAGCTGGTCAATCTCGAGGCCCCTGGCCCGAAACCGGGCTCCCAGTACTGCAACCAGGCCGGCGACTGCGACGCCGTCTTCAGCTACGCGATGTATCGCGATCTCGAGAAGGAGACCCGGGTCTTCTCGGGTCTCGCCGCCCACCGGGCCTTCGGCGCCAACTTTTCCTACAAGGGTCAAACCCAGAATGGCGACGGCATGCTCGTCTCGGGAAGCTACTTCCCCACGCTCGGCCTCGCGCCGGCGCTGGGCCGTCTGCTCGGGCCGGGCGACGACGCGAAGATTGGGGAATCACTGGTCGCCGTGCTCGCGCACGACTATTGGGTCACCCGGTTTGGCGCCGACGCGGGTGTGCTCAACACCCCCATCACCGTGAACGGCCACAGCCTGACGATCATCGGCGTGGCCCCCGAGGGCTTCGGCGGCACGACGCTGGGCGCACAGCCGCGCGTGTATGTGCCCCTCACGCTCCGCGGCCTCCTCGACAACAGCTTCAACGGCTTCGAGAACCGCCTCAGCTACTGGGCCTACGTCTTCGGACGACTCGCGCCCGGGATGACGATCGAGTCTGCACGCACCGCGCTCGAACCCAGGTACCGCACCATCATCACCGAGGTGGAAGCGCCGCTGCAGCAGGGCATGAGCGCGGCGACCATGGAGCGGTTCAAGAGCAAGCCGCTCGTGCTCGAACCAGGCCCGCGCGGACAAAGTTCGGTCCACGAAGAAGCCGGCACTCCCCTGCAGATCCTGTTTGGGGTGACCGGCATCGTCCTCCTGATCGCGTGCGCGAACATCGCGAATCTGTTGCTTGCGCGGTCGGCCGCGCGCGCCGGGGAAATGGCCGTGCGTTTGTCGATTGGCGCGAGCCGTCTGCAGTTGATCGGGCAACTGCTGCTTGAGTCGTGCCTGCTGGCACTGATGGGCGGTGCGGGTGGATTACTCGTGGCGCAGTGGACCCTGCGCATCATCGGACTGATCTTGCCGGAAGATGCGGCGGCCACGCTGACGTTTGCTGTGGACTGGCCGATGATGGCGTTTGCCGCCGGTCTCTCCCTTGCCACCGGCGTGCTCTTCGGCCTCTTCCCCGCCATGCACAGCACGAGGCCCGACCTCGCCACCACGTTGAAAGGTACCGCGGGTCAGCCGTCAGGCGGTCGAACGGCCGCCTTCTTCCGCCGCAGCCTTGTCGTGGGCCAGATGGCGTTATCGATGGCGCTGCTCGCCGCTGCCGGGTTGTTCATCAAGAGCCTCTACAACGTCAGCAAAGTGGATCTCGGCCTCAAGGTCGACAACGTGGTGACGTTCTCCATCTCGCCGCAGCTCAACGGCTACACGCCGGAACGGTCAAAGGCGCTGTTCGCGCAGATCGAGGAGGCGCTTATGGCGCAGCCCGGGGTGACCGGGGTGACCTCGTCGATGGTGCCGCTGCTGGCGGGCAGCAACTGGGGCAACAACGTGCGTGTTCAGGGATTCGAATCCGGTCCGGACGTGGATTCCAACTCGCGATTCAACGCCATCGGCCCTGGCTATTTCAGCACGCTCGGCATTCCCCTGATTGCCGGTCGTGAATTCACCGGGAGCGACCGTCTCGACGGACGCAAGGTGGCCATCGTCAATGAGACGTTCGCCGAGAAGTTCAAGCTGGGCCGGGACGCGGTCGGCAAGCTCATGGCCACGGGTGGCGGCAATGGTGAGCTCGACATCGAGATCATCGGCCTGGTGCAGGACGCCAAGTACAGCCAGGTGAAGGACGTTATTCCGCCGCTGTATTTCACACCCTACCGACAGAGTGAGCGGCTGGAGTTCCTGTCCTTCTACGTGCGCACCGGCATGGACCCGAACGCGTTCCTCCGTGTGATCCCCGGCGTCATTGCGAACTTCGACCGCGACCTGCCGATCGAGGAGATACGGACGATGCCGCAGCAGGTGCAGGAGAACGTGTTCCTCGATCGCTTGATCAGCACGATGTCTTCGACCTTCGCGGTGCTCGCCACCGTCCTGGCGGCGATTGGTCTCTACGGCGTGCTCGCCTACACCGTCACCCAGCGAACGCGGGAATTCGGCCTGCGTATGGCGCTTGGCGCGGACGGCACCAACGTGCGGGGACTGGTGTTGCGCCAGGTCGCGATTCTCGCGGTGATCGGCGGTGCCATCGGCCTGGCACTTGGCCTGGGTATCGGAGCGGGAGCCGAGGCGGGAGGACAGTTGTTTGAGGTCACGGGCAGCGACCCTGTGGTGTTTGCCTCGGCGTTCGTTGTGCTCGGCCTGGTCGCCCTCGCCGCCGGAATCGTCCCGGCGTATCGCGCCTCACGCGTGGAGCCGATGAAGGCGCTGCGCTGGGAGTAGGTGCTGCCTACATCAGCACAAAGGCATCGGACCGCGTGCCGTCCTGCCAGGTGAACGTCTGCACCCAGCGCAGGCCGGGGGTGTCGCGTAGTCGCGCAACATCCTCATCAAACGATCCACGCAGGTAGTAGCGCTCGTGCACGAGCAGGTAGCGCACCTGCCGGTGACGAAGGGCGAGAATCGCTGAGGGAGCGGGGAACGCCTGCAACTCGCCCACCAGCGCTTCATACGACGCCGGCGTGAACCCGCTGTAGCCGTTGACCAACGGCATCCAGTGGCGGGTGGAGTAGTACATGTACGTCGGGTCCTGCGGCCCAGGACGACCGTGGATCTGGCCGATGGGGTATTCACACACCGCCCCGCGCATCTGACCGGCCAGCCACTCGTAGACTGCCGGACGTGATTCGCCAGGCGACGTCACGATGGGTGGGCGCATCCAGCCTTCCACCGTGACACCCGCGACAATGACCGCCACCACCGCCGCGGTCACGGCCGGCGCACGACCTTTCAGCAGTCGCGCGACAGCGAGGCCCGACAGGATCGAGAGTGACAGACCGAGCAGCAGGCCAAATCGCGCCGGCACCCGAAACGCGCGCATGGGCCCCACGTGATTGAAGAGCCACTCAAAGGCGTTCGTGTTCGCGCCACGCGCGAGGAGAACATCCACGATTCCGGCCGCTGCATAGGCCAGCCCCGCAGGTCCACCAAGCACCGCCCCGGCAGCACCCACGGTCAGCGTCACGTAGCCTGGAAACAGACGCCGCTCCGACGGGCCAGGTGCCCCCTCGTCGCCCCACACACGAAGCTCCGGATGCGCGCGTCGAAAATCGCGCATCTCGGCACTGTAGGGCCGGGTGCTGTCGAGTGTCCGCTCGCCCACGCGTGCCGAGCTCTGAACAAAGGCGCGCGCCAGCGGCAGGACAAGGACACCCGCCACCAGCACCGCAACAGCGGCTCCGGCGACCACGCGCCCGCGCCGCTCACGCTCGACCCTGACGATCAACACGGCGGCGACGATGGCCATCGTGACGAGTCCGTACGCAAACACGTACACGCCCGAATAGGCCTGCGCAGCGAGCGCCAGGCCACAGCCGGTCGCCCAGCGCCACGGCAGGCCGGTCGCTGGCGACCGCGCCATCCGGTGCAGGCACCACAATGCCAGAGGCCAGAACATCGTCATCTGCATCTGGACCTTGGCGAACGCTTCAGCGCGATACGGGTACAGCGCGAACATCACGCCGGCGACCAGTGCCGCGCCACCGTGCCCTGTCAGGGATCGGACAAGGAGAAACATCGTGACGCCCGATCCCGCATAGCCGATCAGCACCAGAACGTTGTGCGCGAGGATGGGATCGCCACCGGCCCACAGGATCGGCCCCACCAGCAGGGCGGGAACCAGCATGGGCTCCGAGTATGTCAGGGTCGTGGCTTCAGGGAAGAAGATGTTGGCATCAAACACCGCCGATGGCGCCGTGACCAACGCGCGCGCCACCCAGGTCAGCGCCCAACTGTTGAGAAGCGGATCTCCGAAATCGCTGACGTGCGTCGGCAACGTCAGCACAAACGGCCATGTCGCAATCACGACGAGCGTCGTGATGACCACCGCCGCCCGCATGACCGACATGCTTGCCCTTGGCCCCCTGGACTTCTGGCCCCTTATCGCCTGGAGCCGATTTCCTCGTAGAGGATCGCCGACGCCACGATGCCGTTGTGGAAGTTGTCGAGGTCGAGCTTCTCATTCGGCGCGTGCGCGTTTTCGTCAGGCAGGCCAACGCCAAACAGCACGGACGGAATGCCGAGTTCTTCCTGGAACGTCGCGACGACGGGAATCGAACCTCCTTCGCGGCAGAACACCGGCGTCTTGCCGAAGCCCTGTTCGATGGCCCGACCGGCAGCGCGGACGTAGGTGTTGTCGAAGTCCGCCATCCACGGCTTGCCGCCGTGCATCCGGGTGACCTTCACCTCGACGGTCTTCGGCGCCAATTCCTTCACGTAGGCCTCAAACAGATCCGCGATCTTGTCGGGATGCTGGTCGGGCACGAGGCGCATGCTGACCTTGGCCATCGCCACGGCCGGCAGTACGGTCTTCGCGCCTTCACCTGTGAATCCGGACAACATGCCGTTCACTTCGAGTGTGGGCCGTCCCCAGCGCCGTTCGAGTGTCGTGAAGCCGGTTTCGCCGAACAACTTCGGCGCGCCCAGTTCCTTCATGTAGCGCTTGTCGCTCCACGGCAGTTTTTTCCACTCGTCCCGTTCGGCCTGCGTGAGTTCGCGCACATCGTCGTAGAACCCGGGCACCCTGATACGACCGGAGGTGTCGCGCATCTTGGCGAGCATCTGCGCCAGCACCATGGCCGGGTTCGCGACGGATCCGCCGAAGATGCCCGAGTGCAGATCGCTGTTCGTGCCCCGCACGTCGATCTGGAAGTACGTCAAGCCGCGCAGGCCGTAACAAATCGACGGCACGCCACGATCGAACATCGCCGAGTCTGAAATCACGACCACATCGGCGCCAAGCGTGTCCTTGTTGGCCTTGATGAAGTTGTCGAGGTTCTTCGAGCCGACCTCCTCCTCGCCTTCGATGATCACGCGGAGGTTGACGGGCAACTTGCCGTGCTGCTTCATGTGGGCCTCGATGGCCTTGAAGTGCATGAAGACCTGGCCCTTGTCATCGGCTGATCCGCGCGCGTAGATTTCGCCGTCGCGGACCGAGGCTTCAAACGGCGGGGTCTCCCACAGATCCAGCGGGTCCACCGGCTGCACGTCGTAGTGCCCGTAGAACAGAATCGTCGGCGCACCTTCGGCATGGAGCCAGTCGCCGTACACCACCGGATTACCCGGCGTCTCAACGAGCTTCACATTCTCAAGGCCCACCCGGGTCATCTCCTCAGCCGTCCATTCGGCACAACGGCGAACGTCGCCCTGATGCTCCGGCAGGGCGCTGATGGACGGGATCGCAAGGTAGTCCTTGAGTTCGGAGACGTACCGGTCGCGGTTGGTGTGAATGAAATCGATGACCTTGATCATGGCGCCCACAGCATATCGCAGGCACTCCGCTGAGAGCGGCTGTAGGTAAGATACGGGGCACATGTCCGCCCCGCGCGTTCGTCGTGTCCTCCGGGTTCTCGGCCTGGTCGTTCTGGTCTGCCTGATTACGGTCGCCGCGGTGGCGGGTTGGGCGTGGTGGCAGATCGGACGAAGCCGCCCCCAGTTGACCGGTGAGCGAACGGTCGCGGGTCTCTCTGCCGATGTCACGATCGACCGCGACAACCTGGGAGTGCCCGCGGTTCGGGCCGCAACAAAAGACGATCTTGCGCGTGCACTCGGCTTCCTGCATGCGCAGGATCGTTTCTTCCAGATGGACCTGGCGCGACGACGGGCGGCCGGCGAGTTGTCCGAGCTGTTTGGCCGCACGGCCCTGACCACCGATCGCAACGCGCGGCTCCATCGGTTTCGAGCGCGCGCAACGGCTGCGCTCGCCCACAACTCCCCTGAACACCAGGCGGCCATCGTCGCCTATGCCGAAGGCGTGAATGCCGGCCTGGCTGCGCTGGCGGCCCCACCCTTCGAATATCTCCTCCTCCGCCAGACGCCGCGCCCCTGGACACCGGAGGACTCGGTGCTGGTCATCACCTCGATGTTCTTCAACCTTCAGGACGCCACCGGCCTTGGCGAGGCCCGCATGGGCGCCATGGCGGACGTGCTGCCGCTCCCCGTCGTCGAATTCCTCAACTCAACGGCTTCAGAGTGGGACACGCCGGAACTCGGCTCCCCGCTGCCCGCACCGGTCCCTCCAGGGCCGGAGGTGTTCGACTTGCGCACGGCAAAGCCTCTTGCCCGGGGCCCAGGGGCTTTGGCCCCTGGGACAGACACACGGGCTGAAGCCCTTGTGCTCCATCAGGAATCCGAATCCGACATGCGAGGCAGCAACAACTGGGCGGTGGCCGGTTCACGCACCGCCGACGGTCGGGCCATCGTCGCCGACGACATGCACCTCGGTCTGGGTGTACCGAACATCTGGTACCGCGCTTCGATGACCCGGCCGCACAACGGACGAGACCTCACCGTCACCGGCGCGACGCTTCCGGGTGTACCGGCCATGATCGTGGGATCCAACGGGTCGATCGCCTGGGGCTTCACAAACACGACGGCCGACTGGACCGACCGTGTGCTACTCGAAGTTCGGGGAGAAGGCGATACCTCCGAATACCGCACGCCTGACGGGTGGCGCCGCTTCGACGTGGAACGCGAGATGATCCTGATCGACAACGAGGCACCGGAAACCATCGATGTCCGGCAGACGATCTGGGGTCCGGTCGACGGCCCTGACGCTCAGGGGCGGCTGCACGCGATCGTTTGGGTCGCACATTTTCCCGAGGCCCTGAACCTCAGGCTGACGGACATGGACACGGTCACGACGCTCGACGATGCGATCGTGATCGCGAATCTTGGTGGCCTTCCTGCGCAAAACGTCACCATGGCGGACAACCGCGGCGGCATCGCGTGGACGATTGGTGGACGCATCCCCAGACGGGAGGGCTTTGACGGCCGATATCCCACCTCGTGGGCTGACGGCACACGGCGATGGAATGGGTGGTACGGACCCGACGAATATCCGCGCATCGTGAACCCGGAGAGCGGCGTGATCGTGACGGCGAACAACCGCATCGTGTCGGACGGCCACCTCGCGCTGCTCGGTGACGGCGGGTACGATCCAGGCGCGCGTGCCCGGCAGATACGTGACGGCCTGCTGTCGCTCGACAAGGCCTCGATCGCGGACATGCTCTCGGTGCAGCTCGATGACCGCGCGATCCTCATGACGCGGTGGCGCGATCTCGCGCTGACCACGATGGGCAATGCCGGCGAGACTCCCGAACGCAGGGAGTTCGTGCGGTTGCTGCAGACGACCTGGACCGGCAGGGCGTCGGCGGACTCTGTCGCCTACCGGTTGGTGCGCCAGTTCCGGTTGAAGGTCACCGAACTGGCGTGGGCGCCATTTGTCGCCAGGGTACGCACGGTTTCGCCGAACTTCCCTACGGCACCTGGCCGCGGAATCGAAGGTCCGATCTGGGCGTTGGTGACAACGCAGCCGCCACACCTGCTTGATCCCAAGTACTCCGACTGGTCGGCGCTGCTGGTGGACGCCATCGATCAAACAATCGCATCCCTGACAGAGGACGGGCGGTTGCTGTCGGACCGGACGTGGGGTGAAGCCAACACGCTGACGGCCGGACATCCGCTCAGCCGGGCTGTGCCGCAGTTGGCCGCATGGCTCAACCTGCCGGCCACACCTCTGCCTGGCGACAGTCACATGCCACGATTCCAGAGCGCGACCAACGGCGCCTCAGAACGTTTCGCCGTGTCACCGGGTGATGAGGGGAACGGCTACTTCCACATGCCGGGCGGACAGTCCGGACACCCGAGGTCGCCTCATTATCGCGATGGGCACAACGCGTGGGTTGTGGGCACACCGACGCCGTTCCTGCCGGGGCCGGCGGTGGCGAGACTGGTGTTGAAGCGGGAGTAAGGGGTTGGCCCGCTCAAGTTCAGCGGGCCCTACGTACGTTTCGGGTGTTCGATCGGCAGATCTTCCCGATCGCCCCATTCCTTCCATGAGCCTGTGTAGGCACGGACGCGTGGGAACCCGAGGAGCCGCAGCGCGAGATAGGTGTGCGCGGCCCGATACCCGCCCTGGCAGTACGTCACCACTTCCCGATCGGGTGTGACACCAAGCGCCGCGTACATTGCGCGCAGGTCATCAAGGGATTTGTAGGTGCCGTCGGGTGAAAGATTCTGCGTCCACTCGAGATGCACGGCGCCAGGAATGGCACCGCCACGTTTCGCCCTGACCTGTTCCCCGTAGTACTCCGCCGGCGTACGTGTGTCGACGATCGCCACGTCCGCGTTGTTGAGACGGTCGCGCACCTGATCCCACGAGGCGAGCACCGCAGAGGTCGGCTCGCCATGCCACGAGCTGGGTACGGGCGTCGTGACCTCTGTAGCCGCGGCGAGTCCCGCGCGGGTCCAGGCCTGGAATCCGCCGTCGAGGACGCGCACGTTCGGATGACCGAGGTATTCGAGGAACCAGAAGGCACGCGCCGCACGGATACCTGACTGCTCTTCGTAGACGACCACCGGTCGCGCGGGCGTGACACCTCGCAGTGAGAACAGGTGCCCGATCATCCACATGAACGCCCGGAGAGGCGCCGGGTCCGTGTCGATGAGGCTGACGCCCCACAGATCGAGATGCAGGGCGCCGGGAAGGCGTGAAACGGCAAACGCCTCCGCCGGTCTGACATCCAGGACCAGCGGAGGCGTCGTCGACGCCAGTTCGCGCGAGAGCGCGTCGGGCGTAATCAGCACGGTGTTACTCGATCACCACGTAGCGCCACAGGCGGGCAACTTCCTTCGGCCCGACGTACTTGCCGATTTCCTTCTCGAACTGCGCCTGCGTCTTCCACGGGCGGTATTCCTTGAACTCACGCACCATGCGCGGACCGGCACCGGGAATCGTCAGGATGTCCGCATCAGTCGCGGTGTTCAGGTTCACGGGGATGAACAGGTACTGCTTGAGGCGCGCGACTTCAGGGGCACCGACGTATTTGCCGATTTCCTTGTCGAACTGCGCCCACGCTTTCCACGGGCGGTATTCGCCGAATTCACGGACCATCCGGTTGCCGGCGCCGGGGATCAACAGGATTTCTTCACGCGTTCCAGTGTTCAGGTTCACGTGAATGAACGCCTTGCCGTAGAACGCCGTCAACTGTTCGGCGGCCAGTTTACCGGTGAGGAACGTGTTGAGTTCCACCACCGAGGCAAACGGCCGCGCGGCGACCAGTGCCTTCGCGAGGTCCGCGGTCATACCCGGCAACGCAGCCACCTGCGCTTCGGTGGCGACGTTGGGATCAACCAGCCCTGCGGCGACCTGACCACGCAGGTCCCCCTGCAACAACAACCCGACAAGGGCCACACCTGCGACAACTCCAGCAGCACGATTCATGCAGAACACTATGACGACTCCTCATAACGACAACTACGGCTCGACCGACGACCACTCCGATCGCCAGACAGCCACCAACCCAATCAATCCGACCAGCGCCATGTTGCCGGGCGCCAGTGATGGCGGCGCCTTCGCGTGAAGAATCTTCTCCATCAGCGCGACACCAAAAAGCGACGGATCCATTTCGAGCTGAAATTCCATGTTGGCGCGATAGTGCAGCACGGTGCCCAACGCGCCGGCCAGCATCAGCAGCACCATCAGTCCCCTGAACACCTGCACAGCCGACGCCGACCATGCGGTCATCACCCAGACCGCGCCTGCCACACAGACGGTCATGATGCCCAGGGGCGCCCACTGCCACGGGTCTTCGTGATGGCCCATCATCCACAATTCCGTCGTGGTTGCGACACACGCCAAGCAGACCAGCAGGAGCAGATACCGGCGAACGGACACCAGTGTTGAGGGATAGAAGTCGGCCATTCCCGCAGATGATACCGGAATCGCAGGCTCGGTCGGCGCGGGCAGCGACTGCACCTGTGGTGACGGCGGCACGGCCTGCTTACTGTGAACCGCGCTTGACGTTGCGGCCGAGCCTCTCGAGCAGGGCTTCGACGGTCAGGCGGGCTGCGGGCCAGAGGTCCCGCGGAGTATCGGCATACACCATGGCCACGATGCCGTCGAGGTCGGTCACTCCCTGGTCCAGGCACGCCAGCACCTGCCGCTCGCGCTCGGCACGGTGGACCAGGTACTCGGCGACACGTCCAACCGGGTCCCCAATCACGGGGCCGTGCCCTGGCCACGCGACCTCCGGATCGAGGGCCGACAGGCGCTTCAGAGACGCCAGGTAGTCGCTCAGGCTGCCGCCGCGTGCGGCCGGCGGCACCATGATCGTGGTGGTGGCGGTCATCATGTCGCCGCAGAACAGCCCACGCGATTGGGGCTCCCAGAAACAGACATGATCAACCGCGTGACCAGGTGTGTGGATGACCTTCAGGAGCGCGTCACCCGCGGACACCTGCTCCCCGTCGTGAAGGGGCTCGAGGTGCGGCGCGTCGGCGGCTGGCCACTTGTGCACGGCAACCGACGGCCACCGTTGGCGCAGCGCGGGCACGCCTGAGGCATGGTCCGGATGGGCATGGGTGACCAGCACGAGGGCCAACGGGCGACCCGCGAGGTGACGCGCCAGTTCATCCAGGTGTTCGGGATGCCCGACACCGGCGTCGATCAGCGTCGGCCTGGCACCGTCGAGCAACCAGGTGTTGTTGCCAGGGCCGGTCAGGGTGCCCGGGTTACGTGCCGGAATATTCGTCAGAAGAACCATCGCACGCGCGCAAACGCAAAGTCACGGTCACGAAATCGCGAGAGGGTGTCTGTGCTGTCAGCCTCACCGAAGAATACGCCCCCGGAGACCTCCAGCGCCACGTTGTCGCGCACGGTCCAGGCGGCAACTCCACGGACAAACCCCGACGCATCCACCGGATTGCTGACGCCAAACACCCGAACCATGTAGCGGTCGCGCGCAAACCGTCGCTCAATCGAACTAATCAGGCTGAGATCGTGATTCACGACCGATGGCCCTTCCGTCGTCCAGTCGCGATGCCACATCACAGACGTGAACACGCGATAGTCACCCGCCGATCGATCAACACCGACCCCGGCATCAACTGCCGCACGATCCGGGAAGTACGCCGTCTCGGCGCGAATCGCCCACGGCCCCACAATCGCTTCGGCATCTGCCGCCACCATGGTGAAGCGCGCATACCGCTCGACGAGTGTGCCCACCACGAGGGGAACGACCGAGGGTTCCAGCGACACAGTGCCAAACGACTCGAAGCCTCGATACGCCGACACGCTCGCGTCCACGCGTCCAAGCGTGGTGGACACACGCCCGCCACCCTGAAGGTTGCGCCACTCCGCCTTGGGCTCACGCCGGTCAATGTTGTCAATCAGGCCCGCCGGCAGCACCAGATCGCGCAGCAGGTTGAACGGCGACGTGGCCTCGTCGAGTTCATCAAACCGTCCGCGCCGACCTGGAAGACTGACGATGGCCTCGAGAGAGGTGTCGTCGGTGAAGAACACCCGGCTGCGTGCGAAAGCCACGGGCAGCCGCGCCTCCGCTCGGCCCTCGAGGAAATACCGCGACGACTCGATTGGGTTCAGGACGTCGGACGGCATGATCTCGTCGAGCCGCCCCCAGACCAGACGGCCGTATCCCACGCGGAGATCCGCCTTTGAGCCACGCACCTCCACCCACGCATCACGTGCGCGCACGCTCACATCGTTCACGCGTCCGCTGCGGTCGGCCACAAGCCCATCCACCGAGCCATCAAATTTAAGCCGGAGCCACGACGTGGGATCGGCAGTCACGTCCAGCCTCGCACGACTGCGCAGTTCCTGCGTGCTCCCTCCCTCCGGTTGGTTCGGCATCGTCATGCCAAGCACACTGACGTCGCCACCTACATCGACTTTCTGGGCGTATGAGAGCGTGGGGACGAAGATCAAGATCATTAGGAGCGCAAGGGCTTTAGCCCTTGCGTTGACCCAAGGGCTAAAGCCCTTGGGCTCCATTACGCGACCCCCACGGTGTGATCCGCGCGGCGCACCGCGTCGGCTCCGAACAGCTTCGGGAAGGTCTTGATCGTGGCGGGCAACGCAAATACCTCAGCCAGAAATGCGACCACCATCGTAAGCGCCAGCAGGCCGCCGAACCAGGCGCTGGGCCGGTACTCGGACAACATCAACACGCCGAACGCGCTGCAGTTGACGATGGCCGTCGTCAACGCGGCGCGGCCTTCATGGATCGTCGCCGTCTCAATCGCCTCGTCGGTGGTGGCGCCCAGATTGGTTTCTTTCCGGTACCGGCTGATGAAGTGGATCGTATCGTCATCCACGACACCCAGCGCCACACTGGCCACCATGACCGTGGCCACATTCAGGGAGATGTCGAGCCACCCCATCACACCAAACACCGTCAGGACCGGGAACAGGTTGGGCGGAATCGACAGCAGCCCGAATCGCCACGACCGGAACACGATGAAGATGACGGTAAACACCGTCAGGAACGCCATGGCGAAGCTCGAAATCTGCGATCGCACCAGATAGTGATCGAGCGTGCTGAACAGCCGCCCAGACCCGGTCACCGTGGCGACCACGCCGGAGCCCGCAAAGATGGACTGCGCCAGCCGGTCGGCCTCGTTGACCTGCACAAACACCAGGTCCGAACTCATCGACGCAAGCTTCACCGTGATCTGTGCCCGCGAGTAGTCGGACGCCACGACACGATCGAGCTCGGCCCGGCCTTCATCACCGAGACCAAACACCAGCAGTTCCTGGGCGATCTCCTGCGACGATGCGGGGACGACATAGGCCTCCGGCCGGCCATCATTCAACTCCCGGTGCACCCGTTTCACATAGTCCGCCAGCGACGTGACCTTCTTCACGTAGGGCAGAGCCGAGAGCTCCGTCGCAAGCCGGTCCATCCTGGCCAGCACGTCCGGGCGTTGCATGACATCGGGCTCCCCTTCCAGGAAGATCTGGAACGTGTAGATCCCCGACAGTTTGGTGTCGATCACCTGCGCCGACGTGTAGAGCTCGTGCCGCTCGCTGAAGAAGTTAATGTGGTTGGTATCGACCTTGAGCCGGGCTGCGCCGGCCACTGACACGGCCACGACGACGGCGCCGATGGCCAGCACCGCGGTGGCGTGACGCGTCGAGAACATCGCCACGCGGCGCAGCGGCCCCATGAACCAGGTCTCCTGGGGAATCTCCGTCGTCTCCGGCTTCACCCACGCCAGCATCGTCGGCACAAGGATGATCGAGATCGCGAAGTCCACCATGACGCCGGTGGCGGCGCCAATGCCGAATTCGCGCACGGCCACGACCTGGCTGGTCGCGAGCGACAACATGCCGAGGGCGGTTGTGAGGCTGGCGCCAAAGATCGGCGCCAGGAGATGGCTGACGGTGGCGATGAACGAGTCTTCGTGGGACTGCGTCCGCCGGTGGTGACCGTAGTGCTGGAGGATGTGGACGTCGTCGGCGACCGCCAACACGACCACGAGCGGCACGATCATGCTGCTCAGGACGTTGAAGCTCATGCCGAAGAGGTCGTAGAGGCCGAGCGTCCAGAACAGGCTGACGAGGATGGCGCCGAAGGTCAGCCATGTCTTGCGCCAGGACCGGAACATCAGGAACAACGCGCCGAGCGTCAGCACAAAGATCGGCGGCGTGAACTTCAGCTGGTTGTCGAGGGTGACCCGGTTGTACCACTCGGTGATTTCGAGACTGCCGTTGTAGTGGGCCTTGAATCCGTCCGGCAGTCCGGCAGAGACCAGTTGCCGGATCCGCGCCAGGACGTCGGCGCGCACGTCATCAATCCGCGACTCGTCGAAAAAGACGATTACGGCCGTGACCGTGCCGTCTTCGGAGATGAGATCGCCGCGGAAGAGTTCGTCCTCAAGCGCTTTGGCGCCGATGGCCTCCGGCGTTGACGTGTCGAGGTCGTCAAGGAGGCGCCGCACGCTGAGGCCGCCGTCTTCATCCGGGGTCGACGGCAGGGCGTCCACGATCGTGGCAGTGGCAAGGCTGCTGACACGCTGCACGGCTTCCACACGTTCGATGTCTTCGCTGAGCCTTGTCAGGAAGTCGAAGGACTCCGCGCTGAACAATCGGTCGCGCGACGGGGCCTCAATCGCGAGGATCAGTGTGCGCGTGCCGCCAAATTCCGTCTGGAAGCGTTCGTAGTCCTGGTAGACCGGGTCCTCGCGCGAGAACCAGGCGGTCAAATCGTTGTCGATGTTCTGGATCTGCGCGCGGGGTGCGAGCAGGAGCGCTCCGATGACGACAAAGCCCGACAGCCACCGCCGCCAGCGATAGATGAAGCGCGCGACGCGGAGGCTCACCGGCCGCCTTGCTCCAGCGCCCGTCGGCTGAAGTCCGCGGCGGTCAAGCCGACGTTGTACTCGACTTTCTCCACCACGAGTTCCGTACGGGTCTTCTGGAGCGTGTCCACCATCACCATCTCGAGCACGGTCCAGATGCCGTTGACCCGATCGAGTTTCTTCACGTCGAACACTTTCTGCAGTTCATCGCGCCGGTTGTGGATCTCGCCGCGTACGACCACCAAGTTGTCCTGCCGGACGAACGAGACGACGCGCGGAAACTTCGCTTTGGGATCACGGGTGCGCGACTCAAGGCGAAACACCGGATGCACCGTGCCGTCAGGAGCCGTCCAGCGGCTGGTGTCATCGATCAGCCGGTAAGTGTAGTCGTCGAACTCGCGGCCGCCGATGTCCTCGTAGGTGAAGTCGCTGCCCATGAAGCTGTCCTGGGTCTCGCTGCCCGCGATGCGGCGCACACGACCAAGTGACGGCAGATACAGGAAACGTTCGTCGTCGGCGTCTGGATTTTCCCAGACAAGAAAGCCGGTGCCGTTGATGTCGTTGGGGTAGGTGAAACGTGTGAGCGAACGATCGCCGGGCACCGCGCGACCCGCGCCGCCCTTCATCCCAAGCGTCGACAGCGCGCGCTCACGCACGCGGCCCTGCCGATCGAACAGGCGCATGCGCATGGTGGAGCGGTTGTCGCGACCGGTGTCGCGGTCCTGCACCTGGCGCGCGATGTGGGTTCCGCGTTCCTCTGCAGAACGTGACTGGGGGAGTGTGGTCGCCTCAAGAAAACGCTCGTTCCCGGCCCAGGTATTAAGGAAGAGCGTTATGAGGAAGAGAGAAAAAAGGCGAGACATCGTTCTTACGTTGACAAACAGCTTCCGGGGACAGGAAGCCGTGCGGGTCACTAACAAGTAGCGTGGGCCAGGAACGACTGGAGGTAATTGTGTGAAATGTTTCACAAAGAGTCAAGTCCATAATGCACCAAGAGTTTCGCCCTTAGTTCGCCCCTCGGCATGGATACTGCTTCCTGACGTGCCTCACGGACTGACTGATGAGCTTCTTCAGGGTCGGCAGATGCAGATCGGACAGGCGCTTCACATACAGGCACGACTTGCCGGTCGAATGGGGACCGAGTTTCGCCATCAACTCGGGATACCCGTCGAATCCCGCCATGATGTACAGGGTCAGATTCTGCTTTCGGGGGGAAAACGCGGCGACCGGCCAGTCTCCGGTTCGCCCGGTGGCATACCTGTAGGTGTACGTCCCAAAACCGACGATCGCGGAGCCCCACATCGCGGGCTTCTCTCCGGTGATCTCCTGCATCAGCTTCGACACGGCCTTGCAGTCGGCCCGGCGCTGGTCGTCGGCGATCGCATTCAGGAATGCCGACACCGACGCTCTTGTCTTCTGGGTCTTCAGTTCCGCCATCACACCTCCACAGGGGTCAGCAGCTTCGCCTTTGTCTCGTCGGTCAGTTCAACCGGTGTCTGGGTGTCGTAATTGAAGCGCACCTGGACCGTCTTCGCCACGGCGACCACCCGGCCGCGTGTAAGGTCGACGATCTCGTATTCGTAGCGGAAGCTCGTCCGGCCGAACCCTTCCACGCGCGCCCGCACTTCAAGCTCGTCACCGTAGGTCGCCTGCGCCCGATAGTCCACCTCGGCCCTGGCGAGAATCACCCCTGTGATTCCTTGAGCCCGCCACAACGCAAAACGGGCATTCTCCAGGTATGTCAGGTAGACGGCGTTGTTGACGTGCCCGTACGCGTCGCAGTCGCGGAACCTGACGGTCAATGGCAGGCGCACCAGCCACTCGGGCGCGTGGCTCACTGGGCGCTCCGCTTCTTCTCCAGTCGGCGCTCTTCCTGCAGGCGCTCGAGTTCCACCACCGAGTGGTCGGCGTACTTCATCGCCGCCGCGATGGCATGGTGTCCCGCCTGGGTGTGGATCAACGTGTGCATTTGCTGACACACGCGCCGGTACGCGGGATGTCCCTGGGGCGACGTGCGCAGCTCGATCACATGCATGGCCTCTCGCGCATTCATGTCCATGATGAAGCGCACGCGATAGGCCATCGGCACCGCATACTGCGCGACCTGCGGCAGTCCCGCGGCCGTCAGGGCGTCCGCCACCTCGGCGCACCGGTTCATCACGCGCTGCCAGTCTGCGTCGCCGCCTGCCTCAACAATGGCCTCCGGCTGCGTGAAGCCGTGCGCGGTTGAGAGTGCCTGCCACTCAATCGTGCACATGCGGTGCCGCTGCAGGTCGCGGAACGCGCCGTAATCGGTGAGTACGTCAAAGCGGTACGACGTTCGCTCAAACGCGCGACCTGGTTTGTGCCGGCGGTTCGCCCTGTCCCCGATGTACGCCGCAAGGACGGCCGCGCGGTCCTCAGCACTCATCCTTCTCGCAATGGTCAGCAGCTGGTCGTCGGGGAGCGATGACGATGCGTAGAGGGCAGCCGCGACGACTTTGACCTCGCCGTCGGGATCAAATTCCGCGAGATGCACTTCCCCGCGGGGCTCGGGTGTGACTCCGGCCGTCAACTTGGCGATGACCTCAGAGGTCTTTTCGCGCACATCCGCAAAATACGCGCTCCAGCGTCCACCGCGATCGGGCTGGTCGACGCGCGTGAAGAAGGCCGGCACGACTTTTCGAAGCTCGGTCAACATCAGGTCGGCACACGACCGCATTTCCTCGAGCGGGTGCGCACGCATCCTGAGCAACAGGGCCTCATAGGCCTGGCCTGTTCCGTAAATCCCCACGTTGGATCGCGTGGCCGCCGGGAGCAGGCCTCGCAGGGTGTCGAGCGCCTTGGCGCGAATCGCCGATCGATACACGGCGTCCGAGTCCCCCGCGGCCTTCGGGTATCGCCGTTCGAACCACTCGCGCATAGGATCGATCCAGCGTGCGTACGTCTCAAATGTCAGATCAAGCGCTTCAACGTAGGACTGCCGAAGCGGATGGCCATCGAGTTCCGCCGACACCAGATATCGCCAGTGGTTGTCACGACGCTGCGTGTACGGAATGTAGCGTGTGGACTGTTCCAGATACGCCGCGAGCCTGCCGCGCTCGAGCACCTTCGTCAGCAGGTTCGAAACATCCTCACACGCCAGATGCACACCACCCAGCTGAGCCACGGAGTCGTCACCGTAGTCATTGAACACGCGCTGGTACAACGCATCGGCTTTGGACGCCTGTACTGGTCCGGAGCCGACGCCGGCCGCAGGCCCTTGCAGCTGGTCCATGAATTCGTCGAGGAGCAGACGCCGCACACTCTTCGCGGAACGTGAGTACCGCGCGAACAACGCCCCCTTGACGGTTTCCGGCAGATTAATCAGCGCAAACACCGGCTGATCGACATTGGTCACATACGGCGCAAGGGCCGCGGTTTCTTCCGCCGTAAACTCACTCGGCATCGTCGTCTTCGCCATCCTCGTGCCGGACCCAGTAACGTTCGTATTCCTCGAGGAACGTCAGACTCTCGAAGGAGACCATGCGATCAAAAAACAGGACTCCATCGAGGTGGTCGTACTCGTGCTGAATGACGCGCGCGGGGAACCCCTTCGCGGTGAATGCGACCTGGCGGCCGGCCCGGTCGTACGCCTTGACCTGCACCTCCGGAGCGCGTGGGACGCGACCACGAATGTCGGGAATACTCAGGCAGCCTTCCCAGCCGAGCTCGGTCGGCTCACCGGCCAGCGTCAGCTCCGGATTGATCAGCGCCATCAGCGGCATTTCCCCTTCGTCGGAGACGACGGAGCCGAGGGGCTTGGCGGCAGTGCCCGCGACAAAGAGGCGCAGCCCCTCGTGCACCTGGGGCGCGGCCAGTCCGATGCCGGAGTACTCGCGCATCGTGTCGAACATGTCGTCGATGAGACGCTGCACCTCCGGCGAGGTGATGCGCTTGGGGTCGATCGCGTGAGCCACATTCCGCAGAACGGGGTGGCCCAGCCGCGAGACTTTCAGAATCGCCATGGGCGGCCTAGCCCAGCTGGTCTGCGCTGGTCGCCCCGTAGAACGAGAACCAGGGCGCAGCGCCCTTCAGTGCGGCGTTGACGTTGTTGATGTTCTCGACGCCCTTGGTCTCGAGCCAGCGACGGAAGGCCTCCGGGCCTTCCTTTGCGAACACGGGCATGCCGTCCTTCCACGTCGCACGGCCGCACAACACGCCGGAGAACCGCACCCCGGACTCCGTGGCCAGATTGAGGGACTCTGTGAATTCCTCGTTGCTGACCCCGGCCGACAGGTAGATGAAGGGCTTGGTCGATGCGTCCGCGGCCTTGAGGAACAGGGCCTTCGCTTCCGCCCGGGTGTACGCGACCTCACCGGTCTTGTTGCAGGCGGCACCCTCGACAAACTTCATGTTGATCGGAATTTCGACCTTCATGACGTCGACGCCGTAGCGGTCCTTTGTGAACTCGCGCATCGCGCCGGCCACGACGTCGGGCTTGGTCTTTGCGTACGCCAGCCCTTTCTCGTCGGCGCCTTCCTCGTACCCGACGAATTCGAGGAAAAACGGGATGTCGTTTGCGCGGCACTCGTCGCCAATGCGCTCGACCCACGCGTGCTTCAGTTCGTTCACCGGCTTCGGATCAAACGGCGTGTAATACAGCAGAATCTTGATGCAGTCGGCGCCGGATTCCTTCAGGCGGCGCACGGACCAGACATCGAGCAGGTCGGGCAGCCGGCCGGGCGTGGCGGCGTCGTATCCGGTCTTTTCGTAGGCCAGCAGCAGGCCGGCGTTCTTGGCGCGCCGCTTCGAGGGACCAATACCCCATTCGGGATCGAGCAGGATGGCGGACGCGTGGGGCGTCAGCACCTCGGTGACGAGGCCCTTGAACTCCTCCATCATCGCGTCGGTGACTTCCCGACCGCTGTCCTTGGCGAGGGCCTTCTTGAGCGATCCGCGCTGATCCATCGCCGCCGCGGCGATGACGCCGTGTGCATCGGATACGGCCTTCATCCCGGCCAGTTTGCCTGCTGGAATCTTCATGGGGTGGTCCCTCCGCGCGTCAAAAGCCGACGCATCTTATCATTCCCGGTCACGGTGCCCGGGAACCGTGTTTCCTCTATAACGATACCGGACAACGCCTCTGCCATGAGCAGCTCAAGGTCGAGCACGGCTTCGGCCCGTCGCACGGTGTCAAGGGCGGCGCGGGTGGCCGGATGCCGAGGGGTAAACAACGCGCAGCAGTCCTGGTCCGGAATGATCGACGTCGGGTAGGTGCCGATTCGCATGGCGTCCTGCGTAATCACATCCTTGTCGGTACCCACCAGCGGCCGCAGAATCGGCAACGTCGCCGCATCATCAATCGCCCTGAGATTTTCGAGGGTCTGGGACGCGACCTGACCCACCACTTCGCCGGTAATCAGCGCGTCCGCCTTCACCCTGAGTGCAATGCGCTCGGCGAGCCGCACCATCATGCGCCGATAGATGATGACCCTGAGCTCCGGGGGCACGGACACCACCACCTGCCGCTGAAACGCGCCAAACGGCACGAGGTACAACCTGGTCTTCAGCTGATACCGCGTCAGGATTGCCGCCAGTTCGCGCGCCTTCTGCTGCGAGGTGTCGTTCAGGATCGGGTAGGAGTGAAAGTGCACGAGCTGGACACGCACGCCGCGCCTGATCAGACGCCACGCGGCGACCGGTGAATCAATCCCGCCCGACAACAGACAGACGGCCTTACCTCCGGACCCGACCGGCAATCCACCCGTGCCGGCCGCGCGATCCACAAACACAAACGCATCGGTCATCAGGACATCGATGCGGACGACACGCTCGGGATGCTTCAAATCAACGGGCCAGTCGAGCGCATCGATCACGCGTTGACCGACCTGCCGCTCGATCGCCGGGGAGTCGAGCACAAATCGTTTGTCCGCGCGGTGCACCTTGACACGGAACGGCACAGGCGTGCGCCCACGCATTCCCGCAATGGCGGCGTCGGCCATCGCCTCCACGGTGGCCGGCACCATGACGGCTTTCGCAAAGTGGCCGATGCCGGGGATCCGCTGCAACCGTTCGCGCACTTCATCCCAGTGGGTCTCGGAGGCCAGCCGCACCTCGATGCGGCCCGCCAGCGCGCACACGTGCTCCACGTCCAGATCGGCCAACACCGTCCGGATGTTGCGCACGAGCATGTTGATGAACCAGATCCGATTGCGCCCTTTGAGCGTGATCTCCTGGTAGTGGACGATGACTGAGGTCGTCACGGAACGAGTGTACCGGAGCGGAGGCGTCAGCGGCCGCGCAGAACCGCGTCCGCCGCCGCATGTCCGGAGCGCACGGCGCCTTCGATGGTGCCAGGCAGGCCGGTGTCGGTCCAGTCGCCGGCAAGGAACAGACCGGGCACCGGCGTGATCGTTCTCGGTCGCGCCGGGGCACCCGGCGCGACCGAGAACGTTGCGCGCGGCGCACGCACGACGAGGGCGTGCGTGCGCCGCGCGCCTCCGGCGCCCGGGACGCACTGGCCGAGCTCGCGCTCGGCCAGTGCGACCAGGGCGTCGTTGTCTTGTCGCAGGAGGTCGCGAGCGCCGCTCGCGACCATCGCGACCCGGAAATGAGCTCGGAGGCGATTTTCTCGAAAATTGCCTCCGAGCTCATTTCCAAATGCCCAGTGAAACTGCGTCCCCACAAGCCCGACCTGCCGGTCCGTCAGGACCTGCCGGTCGAACCACAGATTCACTGAGACGATGGGCTCTGACTCTAAGTCATTGACTTGATTGATGATGTCGACCATACCCTCAGGGGCACCGTCGGCCCACAAGGTGCCGAGGGCGTGCCAAGGGACTGCACAGATGACGGCCTTCGCAGAAATGAGCTCGGAGGCCATTTTCACGAAAATGGCCTCCGAGCTCATTTCCACCGAGAACCGCGCGGACGCGCGCCGCACCACCCGCCCGCCGTGCGCTTCCACGAAGCGGGCGGCGGGCTCGGCGTACAATGCGTCGAGCGGCACCGTCGGCACCCCAAGCGCCGAAGCGTTCGCCTCGGCGCCAAACAACTCGCCGAGCACCCTCGCGAACGCGCGAGCGCCAGCGACCTCCGGCGACTGATTGAGCGCCGCCAGCGTCAGCGGGTGCCACAGCCACTCCCGCACCACCGGCCCCTGCCCCAGCGACGCCAGCCACGCCGCCACCGTGAGGTGCTCCGGCACCTCACCGGCGGCGGCCGCCGCGCCCCGTGTCCGCGCGTCGCGCAGAAACGGGGCCATCCTCGCGGTCGACCACCGGTCGGCGAGGGGCAACGCACTCCACGCAAGGACGCCCACCATCAAGTGCAGTGGCGCCGGCAACGGCGGACACGACAGCGCCGCCCTTCGGCCTGTCGTGTCCGCCATCACCAACGACAACTTCGGATCCAGCGGCGCCAGCGCGTCGGTGCCAATCGTGCGAAGGAACGCGTAGGTCTCGCGATAACACCCGAACAACGCATGCTGCCCGTTGTCGATGTGCTCGCCGGTGGTCTTGTCGGTAAATGACGTCGCCCGGCCACCCAGCCGCGGCGCCTCGTCGAGCACCACGACCCTGAGTCCGGCGCCAGCCAGCCGCACCGCCGCGCTCAACCCCGCGAACCCCGCGCCGATGACGACGACATCGGCGGAGATGGCGTGCTCAAATTCAGCACGCCCTACTTCAGGACGCGTGGCGTCCCCAGCGCGCCCTACCTGAGTCGCCACCATGTGCGCGCCGCAATCACAGCCTGCGCAGGTCTCGACACTCTGACCAGCTGCGAAAACACGTCGTAGTCCCTGTCTTCAATGCGACGCAGCAGGTCGAAGTACACACCATGCATGATCTCGGCCGCGATGAACCGCCGCGCATCGGTCGTAGGCAATGCCGCCCGGGCACGCGCGAAAGATTCGTGCGCCCGCGCCGCATGATTCCGCAGCGCCGCCTTCACCGCCGCCGACTGCACACCGCCACCCGCGCGCTCCACTTCCCGACGCACGTCATCCTCGGCGCACCCGGCTCTCGCGAGATCCTCGATCGGCAGATACAACTTGCCGCGGCGGTAGTCCACGGCCACGTCGCGCAGGATGTTCGTGAGCTGCAACGCCACGCCGAGATCGGTCGCGTACCGCTTCACCTGCGGGTCCTGGTAGCCGAAGATCTCCGCGCACATCAAGCCGACCGACGACGCGACGCGATGGCAGTACGGTTCCAGTTCCTCAAACGTCTGAAAACGCATCGGCGTCGCATCCATACCGACCCCGTCAATCAGCGCCTCAAACTGCACCCGTGGCAGGTTGAACCGCGTCACGAACGGTTGAAGCGCCCGTCCCTGCGGCGTCTCAGGCACCACGCCGCCGAATATGCGCGCCACTTCCGCCCGCCACCCATCGAGCGCGGCCTGCGCACGGGACGGCTCCGCCTCCAAATCCACCGCATCGTCGATCGCGCGACACACGTCGAACACGGCGGTGATCGCCTGGCGTTCGGCCTTGGGCAACACGAGAAACGAATAGTAGAAGGAGGTGTTCCGGGTCATGGCGTCACCGTCGAGCCCGCCACGTCACCGCGTCCATCAGGATGCCGGGCGCATCACGTCTGGACAGGGTCGGTCGCCGGGAAAAGACATCGTAGTCTGCTTCGACGAGCCGGTCGAGGATTCGCGAACCGCCGAGCCAGGTCACGCGCAACTCCAGCTTCAGCCGGCCTGTGACGTGATCCGGCACCTTGCGACCCGCGTCAAACAACTGGCGGGTGCGGCCCCCGACATCACGCATCACCTCGCGCCACGCCGGTGACAACACACCACGGTCAAGGTCGGCCGGCTCAGCCCCGTGCGCACGCACGATTTCCAGCGGCACGTAGAGCCGGCCCCGTGACCAATCGACGGCGAGGTCCTGCCAGAAATTCGTCAACTGCAACGCGGTGCACACGGCGTCGGACTTCGTGTTGGCTGCGGGCCCCGCATGTCCCGTGACCAGCAGCAACAGCCGGCCAACCGGGTTGGCCGACCGCCGGCAGTAGTCGAGCACGTCATCCCACGTGTCGTAGCGGGTTGTCGTCACATCCTGTCGGAAGGCGGATAACAGGTCCGCCAGCAGCGCGTGGAGGCCGCCACGCGCCTGAAACCCAGGCAGCGTGGGGGCGCCGACATTGACAGCTGCGAGTGTGGCTGCCAGCGCGACAAACACCGCGTCGTGCTGCGATTCTCCGGTCGTCGCCACTCGACCGTCTGCCGCCTCGTCCAACCGATGCTGCCACCCGTCCAGCAGCGCGATCCGCTCAGACGCCGAGCGCGTACCTTCGTCGGCAAAATCATCGGCGATCCGAGCGAACGCATAGATCGCCGCGATGTGTGGCCGCGCAGCCTTCGGCATCAGCCAGGAGGCCACCGGAAAGTTTTCATAGTGAGACCTCGCCAGCTCAAGGCAGACGGCGTAGGCCTGGGACGTCACCACTCGGTTTCGGGAATGCCGGCGCGCGCGTTCACAAGGCGCGCCATGACAAACAGCAGATCGGACAACCGGTTCACAAAGATCAACACCACGGGATCCACTTCCCCATCCCCGAGTGCCACCATCCGTCGTTCCGCGCGCCGACACACCGTGCGGGCGACGTGCAGCCCCGCACCGGCCTTCGACCCACCGGCCAGAATGAACCGCGTCAGCGGCGTCAACTCCTTCTCGAACGAGTCAATCCACTCCTCGAGGCGCGCGATATCGGCGTCGGTGATCAGGGCCTTCTCGACCCGCTTGGCAATCTTGTGGCGCGGGTCGGCCAGCGTGGACCCGACCGCAAACAGGTCGCGCTGCAGGCGCTCCAGGCACCCACCGATCTCGTCGTCCACGCCATTGGCGCGCACCATGCCGAGCCAGGCGTTCAGTTCGTCCACTTCGCCGTAGGCATCAACGCGCGGGTCGGCCTTGCTGACACGAGTGCCGTCAAAAAGTCCCGTGTCACCCAGGTCGCCTGTCTTCGTGTAGATCTTCATCGCGTCCAGCAATTATAGGCCCCCTACAATAGCGATGCGTGAAACGACTGCCGCCCCTCCCCACACCCCCTCGTCGTCAATGGTTCCGGCGCAGGTTGCTGGCGTGGTACCGCGCGAACGGCCGGTCGTTGCCGTGGCGTGACACCGACGACCCGTACCACATCCTGGTCTCCGAGGTGATGCTGCAGCAGACACAGGTGGACCGTGTGCTGCCGAAGTACCACGAGTGGCTGAAGCGCTTCCCGAGTCTCGAAGCACTCGCGAACGCCGCGGAAGACGATGTGGTGCAGACGTGGCGGCCGCTTGGCTACAACATCCGGCCACGCCGGCTGCAGGCAATCGCCCGCGAGGCCGTCGCCAACTACGGTGGCGCGCTGCCTGGTGATGAAGAGACGCTGTTGTCCTTCAAGGGTATCGGGCGGTACACGGCCGGCGCCGTGATGAGTTTTGCGTTCGGCAAACGCGCGGCCATTCTCGACACGAACGTCGCACGGGTCCTGTATCGCGTGTTTGTCGGCAAGGGTGACCCCAAGGGACACGCAATGATCAATCGGCTCTGGGAGATCTCGGAGGCGGTCCTGCCCCACAAACACGTCTTCGACTTCAATCAGGCCCTGATGGACCTGGGCGCTACGGTCTGCCCGGCCCGCAAGCCGCAGTGTGAGGCATGCCCGATGAGGCGGGGATGCAAATCCGCGCCCCAATTTCTGAAACTCAAAACTGGAAGTAGATGAAGTCGAGCGACTGACGGCTGCGGAAGATGAGGATGGCCGCAAACGCCAGACCCGCCAACGCCACCTTGACGGCAACGGGCCGGAAGACCCGGGACGTCCCCCACAGGCTGTCAATCCAGAGCGGCAGCGAATAGACACCTGCGAGCGCCAACAGGTAGCCACCCGCGTGCCAGTCGAGCGTGCTCTGAGCGGCCGGCGACAACGTCAGTGCCCGCCACAGGAACGCCAGGTCCGTCTCGCGGAAGATCAACCAGCCGACCAGCGTGAGGGCAAACATGCCGATCACCCTGGCAGGTAGCTCGGCGTGTCGTCCAACGGCGGACCACACCGCTCGACGGCCACGCGACCGAGGAGCGGTGTCACCGCGATGACGATAACGATGGCCAGGCCGGAAAGGGCCGGGTAGACTCGCGACATGTCGGGACTCATTGTCGTCGTCACTGCCGCAGTGATCCAGCAGGACGGACGGTTCCTGATGACGCGCCGGCTGCAGGGGACACACCTTGCCGGCGCCTGGGAGTTTCCCGGCGGCAAGTGTGATCCGGGCGAATCACTTGCGGAGTGCCTGCAGCGGGAGCTCATCGAGGAACTGGGGACGCGCGCTGCGATTGGACGCGAAATCTTCAGCGTGGAACACGCCTATCCGGAGCGAACAGTGCGGCTGCACTTCTTTGAGACGTCGATTGACGATGAGCCGCAGGCGCTGCTGGGTCAGGAGATGCGCTGGGTGACGCGCGCTGAACTGCTGACGCTGAACCTGCCAGAGGCGGATCGCGGATTGGTCGAGTTGCTTACCGGTTGCTGAGGTTCGTGCCGGCCCACACCGGGGCCAACACTGACAGGCCGGTTCGTCGCACGCCGACCGCCGAGACTTCACCGGCCACGGGCGACTCATACGTCAGAGCATACTGCGCACCGATGACCGAAACGATGTTTTCGAGCGCAGACGGCAGAGTTGGAATCGAGGAAGCCTCGCGGCGCCCACCACTCGCCTTGGTGATCTCGGAGAATACGCGCCCTTCCGGAGATCCGAGGTCGCGGCCAAATCCGCCGACTTCGACCACCCACAACGCCGCCTCCGCATCACGCACGGCGCGACCAATGCGCAAAGGCGTCAGACCACCGTCACCGCCGTCGCCCAACGACAACACGAGAATCACCCGTCGTCTGCCCGGGTCCGCGCCAAGTGTCTGGGATGCGACAAGAATGCTGTCAAGCACCGCGGTGTTCGGGCTCTCGAAGAAACGGGACACCTCGCGGTCAAGCATGTCGGCCCGCTCCGCCACAGCCCGCATCGACGGCAGCGTCCCGCCATCCCCCACCATCAGCCCGACACGTGATTCCGGGTTCACCTTGCGGACTGCGGCGATCACCGCCCGCAATGCCGATCGCGCGTCGGAAATTGATGACTGACGAAAACCCGACGGGATGACCACCACCGACAGCGGCTCGATCGCGGGAGTCGCTGTCACCACCGTCGCGTCCTTGCCCGCCACCCTGATGACAAAGTCGGCCGCAGACAGCCCAGCGACAGCCGCGCCCTTCGAGTCTGTGACAGACACAAACATCCGCCGGGCCTGAGAGACAGCCGGGGCCGGACTCTTCGCCAGAACCACCGACCCGAGGCACGCGGCAACGACGACGGCCGCGAGGCGATGGTGGGTCATGGCCCGATGTTACCTCCTGACGCCGGTGCCTGCGCCAGTCATGTAGTCCACGGCCAGATGTACCAGAGCGCGAGCGCCGGTCGGCAGAGCTTTCTCGTCCACGGCGAACAACGGCGAATGGTTCTGGGGTGCCTTTCCGACCTGCGCCGGCGGCGTGATGCCGAGAAACACGAACAACCCCGGGGCCTGCCGCTGGAAGTACGTGAAGTCCTCAGCGCCGGTGATGAGTTCAGACTGCTTCACTGCGCCTGGCGCCACACGCTCAAGCGTCGGCAACATCTGCGTCGTCAACGCCGGATGATTCACCGTGACCGGGTAGCCTTTGGTGATCGTCACCTGGGCCGTGGTGCCTGCGGCTTCAGCCACGTTTTCGGCGATGCGCTTCACCTTCGCGTGGATATCCGCCTGCATCCCGTCATCAAAGGTCCGGATCGTGCCCACCAGTCGCGCGCTGTCGGGAATGATGTTGTTGCGCACGCCCGCCTGGAACTGACCGATTGTCACGATGGCCGGCAGCGCCGTGATATCCACGCCGCGGCTGACGATGGTCTGCAGCGCCATGACGATTTGTGAGCCGACGACGATGGGGTCGATGCCGCGCCAGGGGGTCGCGCCGTGGGTCTGACGGCCGCGGACAATGATGTCGAGCTGATCGGATGCGGCCATGAACGGTCCGCTGCGATACGTGAGGTGACCGGTCGGGATGTTCGAGAAGACGTGCAGACCGAAGACGGCGTCCACGCCTTTCATCACACCGGCCGCGACCATGGCTTCAGCGCCGGCCGGGCGTTCACCGGCGGGCGCGCCCTCCTCCGCCGGCTGGAAGATGAACTTCACGCTTCCCGGCAGACGGTCCTTCATTTCCGACAACACCTTCGCGGCCGTGAGCAACATCGCGACGTGGGTGTCGTGCCCGCAGGCGTGCATCACACCGACCGTGTTGCCTTCGTATTCGCCCGTCGCCTTGCTGGCAAACGGCAGGTCGGTTTCCTCTCGGACGGGGAGGCCATCCATGTCGGCTCTGAGGGCCACCGTCGGTCCGGGCAGACCGCCCGTCAGCACGGCGACCACGCCATGGCGGGCCACGCCGGTCTGCGGCTCGAGACCGAAGCTGCGAAGTTTGTCGGCCACGAACTTCGCGGTCTCGACTTCCCGATTCGACAGTTCCGGATGCTGATGCAGGTGGCGTCGCCACTCGAGCAGCAGCGGCTCCGACGCGGCGATGCGTTTGTCGAGATCGGCCAGCAGCGGAGAAGGCGCCTGCGCTCCTGCGGCGGTCATCACCGACGAAAGGACCAGTGCGCCGAGCGTCACAACACGTCGCATGTTCATGGAGTTCTCCGTATCAAAAGCCGATTTTGCGCATGATCAGTCGCGGAAGGTGGCGGATGACCAGCATGACCAGTCGCCAGATACCGGGTGTGTAGATGAGAGGCTTCTTCGCGTCCATGGCCCGCACGATGTCGCGGGCGACCTGCTGAGGCTCGCCGGCAAATGGCGGGGGGTTGATACCGGCCGTCATGCCCGTCTTCGCGAAGCCGGGTTTCACGCACAGCACCCAGAGGTTCTGCTCACGGAACTTGTGATCGAGCGCTTCGAGGTACGTCGAGAGTCCGGCCTTGCTCGAGCCGTAGATCGCCACCGGCTTGCGGCCGCGGTCTCCGGCGACCGATGACACGACTGTCAGCCAGCCGCCTCCACGCGCAAGGAGTCGCTTGCGCGCGTGTTCGCAGAACGTGACGGTATTGGCGTAATTCGCGGTTGTGAGGCGACGTGTCAGTTCCACGTCCATCTCGAGCGCATCCTGTGTCGCAAACATCGCGGCAGTCACCACGACGGCTTCGAATCCGTCGAGTGCGCGATCGGCGGCGTCGAGGGCGGACGCGAAGGTCTCGGGCTTTTCGAGATCACAGATCGCAGACGTCGCCGGCGCCTGCGCGGGATGCCTGGCTGTGAGGTCGGCTACGCTCTTCGCAAGATCGGCTTCGTTGCGGCCGAGCAGGCAGACGCGATCGCCGCGCGCTGCCAGTTGCTGCGCCACTGCGCGCCCGATGCCTGCGGTTCCCCCGAACACAACGACCTTCATGTTTTGTCCCCGAAGAGTCTACGCGACTGGGCGCTCCGCAACCGTCGTTGTGGATCCCACTTCGCGCGCAGCGCCTCAAACGCCGGCAACCTGGGTTCCATCGCCCTGAAGTGCTCCGCCCTGGTGAAGCGATCTTTCGTCAGGTAGATGCGGCCACCGGTTGGAATAAGGAATTCATTCAACCCATCCACGACGCGCTGGGTGTCTGCCGTCACGGCCATGTCCACCGCGATCGACGTGCCTTCGAGAGGGAATGACAACGCGCCCTTTCCTTCCGGTCCGCAGTCCTTGATCACACACAAGGGCGACGCCGCGCCGAGTGTTGTCAGCCGGTCGAGAAATTCGCGTACGGCCGGTGCGCCTGCCGCTCTCGGAATCACACACTGGTATTGCGTGAACCCACGCGACCCGTAGCCCTTGTTCCAGTCGAGGATGGCGTCCAGCGGGAAGAAGAACGTCTCGGGTGAGACGGCCTTCGTGACCAGTCGCTGCATGTGCATCCAGTAGTACGCGGTGTTGAAGAGCCCCGCGGTGACCGGATTCAGCGCCCAGTTCGGCAACTCGACGGGCAACGCCTTGTCGCCCTTCTCCTTCGGCGGTGCGGCCCAGGCTTCCTCGCGCGTCGCCCACCGGCCGGCCATCAGCACACCACGGCCCATCGACGCACCGCGGTTGACGCAGTCGATCCAGCCCATGGTCATCGGCCAGGTCTTCGCCGCGCGTTCAAGGCTGGCGAGGTACGCGTCGATGTCGGGTACGCGCTCGCGCTCCATCCAGATCCACTGGGACGGCACCGCGTGAAGCACGAACTCCACCTCGAGAATGTGGCCAAGAAGGCCCATGCCGCCGATGCAGCCGTAAAACAGATCCGCGTGCGTCGCCGGGTCGCACGACACAATGGAATTGTCGGCCAGGCGGACTCTCAGGGACCGCACGTGCCGGCCAAAACAGCCTTCGACATGATGGTTCTTGCCGTGAACGTCGCTGGCGACCATCCCCCCGAGCGTCACGTACTTCGTGCCTGGGACCACCGGAGGAAACCAGCCGCGCGGCAACATCAGGCGAATGAGATCGACGAGGCTGAGTCCGGCTTCCGCCCGCATCACGCCGGTGGCCGGGTCGAAGGAGAGGATGCGAGTGGCAAGCCGTGAGGCCGCCACGCGATCGCCAGGAGACGCCGGCAGCGACGAATCGCCGTAGGAGCGGCCGAGTCCGCGCGTGAGTGCCGCGCCTTCTGTCAGGCGCTCAAGATCTTCATCGAGGACTTCGGTCCCCGGTTCCGGCAGCCGGCCCCAGCCCGCCAGCGTGGACATGTCAGCCGGCGAAGCCACTGCTCGCGATGAGCGCCGCCGCTTCCTTCGGATGATGCTTGCACTCGAGCAGCGCGCTCAGCATGAGCGGCGCCACGATTGTCGCGTCGGACTCGATGACGAACATCGGCGTGTCTTCCGTCAGTTTGTCCCACGTGATCTTCTCGTTTGGCGTCGCACCGGAGTACGAGCCGTACGACGTCGTGGAGTCCGAAATCTGACAGAAGTACGCCCACGGCTTCGCGGCGGCTTCCATGTCGTACTTCAGCGACGGGACGACGCAAATCGGGAAGTCACCGGCGATACCGCCACCAATCTGGAAGAAGCCGATGCCTGGCCCCTCGGAAAGCTCGGTGTACTGGTCGTAAAACGCGCCCATGTACTCGATGCCCGACTTGGCGATACTCGCCGTGCAGTCGCCGACCTTCACGTGCGCGGCGAAGATGTTGCCGAACGTCGAATCCTCGTACCCGGGGACGACGATCGGCAGATTCGCCTTCGCCGCTGCCAGCAACCAGGATTCCTCCGGCTTCCCCTGATAGAGACTCGTGTCGATGGTCGTGATCAGCTCGTAGAAGTACTCGTGCCAGAAGCGGCGCTGGCCTGACGCGCTCGCGTTCTTCCACATAGGGACGATGTATTTCTCGACCGCGCGAAATGCCTCGTCTTCGGGGATCGACGTGTCGGTCACGCGGCGCATCCGGTCGTTCAGAATGCGGGTGTCGTCCTGCTTTGTGAAGTAGCGGTATTCGGGGAAGTCCTTGTAGCTGTCGTGGGCCACAAGACGGAAGAGGGACTCCTCAAGGTTCGCACCGGTCACCGACAAGCCGTGAATCAGCCCCTCGCGAATGGCCGGTGCCATCGTGATCCCCAGTTGCGCCGACGACATCGCCCCGGCCACGGCCCAGAACATCTTGCCGCCCGCCTCGATGTGACGGTGATAGGCGAGGAACGCGTCACGCGTCGCGCGAGAATTGAAGTTCTTGTAGTTGCGGAGGATGAATTCAGTGATCGGCAGCATCGACAGACGAGGGTAACACGGGGCCCGAGTCGAAGGATCAGCTCGCGAACGCGGTGAGGACGGCCTCGGCGCCGTCACTCGTGCGCAGCACCTGCCCCAGCGTGGCCGCGTCCCTGTGGACGTATCCGAGCGCCAGCACCCGACCCGAAGACGGGCCGAGCGCCGCGCTGGTGATCTGGCCGACGGCCTTGTCGGCGGCGAAGAGCTCGGTGCCCGCGGCGGGGACCGTGTTCACCGTCGAATCGAACGTCAGCTGCATCAGGTGCTTCACCACCCTGCCGCCACCCCGGTGCAGGATGCGGACAATGACCTCCTGGCCCACGTAACAGCCCTTGGTCTGGCTGATGGCCCGGTCGAGGAGCCCCGCCTCCAGGGGGATGGTCTCCGTCGTCATATCCACGCCAAAGAGCGGCCGCGCCGCTTCGATGCGGAGCGCCTCGAAAATCAGCTCGGAGGCGATTTTTCCCTTGTCCAATAAAACAATCGCCTCCGAGCTGATTTTCGCCCACACCTCGAACGTCGGCAGCGCGGTGTCGTCGGTCCGAATCACCCGGAAGTCCCCGGCAGCGAGGTGGCCGAGGACGGGGAGGGCGTTGACCTCCGACGGATCAGCGCCCGTCGCGGACGCGACGACCTCAGCGGCGGCGTCACCGGCCGCAAGAACCGCGCGGGTGGACGCGGACATGTCGGACACGCGCACGTCCTCGGCAAAAATCAATTGATCGAAACGCGCCTGCAGGTCGGCGGCAAGGCCGGCAGGCACCTCGGCCAGGACACCGGTGTCCGTGCGCAGCAATCGCAGGTCCGCGATCATCCGTCCCTGCGGCGTCAGCCACGCCGCGTAAGCCCCACGGCCAACCGCCAGGCCCGTGATGTCATTCGTGACGAGCGCGTGGAGGAACGACGCGGCGTCGGGCCCTTCAAATGACAGGCGCCCGCGCGTGCTGACGTCGGCCGACATGGTGCGATACTGGAGCGTCATGAAACAGTGGCTGAATCATTCTAGTCTGGCACTGCTGGTGGTCCTGGCCGCCACCAGCCTCACGACATCATCGCTCGCCGCACAGCAGGCCGCGACCGGCGAGGCGGACTTCACGATCTTCATGCGTGGACAACGCATTGGTTCCGAGCACTCGTCGGTGACGCTCGGCCCTGACGGCTGGACCATCTCCGCCTCGGGCACATCTGGTGCGCCGCTGAATCTCTCGTTCGACACGTTCATCGCCAAGTACGCGGCCGACTGGCAGACGCTGTCGCTCGAGATCAGCGGCCAGATGCGTGGCCAGCCGATGTCGTTGAAGACGACCTTTGCGAACAACCTGGCATCATCGGCCATCGTCCAGACGGGACAGCAGGGCACGTTGTCGCACAAGGTGTCGGCGGCGACAGTCGTCCTGCCGAACAATTTTTATTCCGGCTACGAAGCGCTGGCATTGCGGTTGCACACGGCAGCCGCCGGCGACACGATTCCGGTGTTTGTGGCACCGCAGGCGGAGCTGGGCGTGCGCGTCGAGCGCATCACACCGCACCGGATCGAAACACCGGAGACGCGACACGAGCTCCGGCAGTTCGACCTCGTGTTTGCCAATCCCTCAGGGCCGCTGAACGTGGAGGTCTGGGTTGATGCCAGGGGCCGCCTGGCGCGCATGGCGATTCCGGTCGCGGCACTGTCGGTCGTGCGCGACGACCTGACCACAGTCATGGCGCGGCTCGACAGCTACAGTCACCCCCGGGACGAGGAACTCTTCATCCCGGCGAATGGATTCAGCCTGGCGGCGACGATCACTCCGCCGGCAGGTCCGGCCGGGAAAGCCCCGGTCGTGATTCTGCTCTCCGGATCCGGCCCACAGGACCGTGACGAGACCGTGTTCGGCATTCCGATTCTCGGCCAGGTCGCCGGTCGCCTCTCAGACGCCGGCTTCTTTGTCGTGCGCTACGACAAGCGTGGCGTTGGGCAGAGCGGCGGCCGAATCGAAACCGCCTCCCTCGACGCGTACACCGACGACGCCCGCGCCGTGCTGAATTGGGTCCGTCAGCGGCGCGACATCGACCGCAGCCGGGTGGCGCTTGTTGGCCACTCGGAGGGCGGTGCGATCGCGATGCTGCTCGCCGGCCGGGCCCGAGGAGACGTTCGCGCGATCGGCCTGCTTGCCGCGCCGGGAGACACAGGGCGAGGCGTCACACTCGCCCAGCAGCAGCACGCACTCAACCGCGCGAATGAGTCGGAAGACTCGAAGCACGAGAAAGTCGCCTTGCAGAACCGCCTGATGGACGCTGTCATCACCGGCCAGGGCTGGGAGACGGTCCCGCCCGAGCTCCGGCGTCAGGCAGACACACCGTGGTTCAAGAGCTGGCTGTCGTACGACCCGGCCGATGCCATGCGCCGCACCAACCAGCCGGTCTTCATCATCCAGGGTTCGCTCGACACCCAGATTCCCCCGGCGCAAGCCGATGCACTCGAAAAGATGGGCAAGGCGCGAAAGGGAGAAGCCGCGCGCACCGTCCACAAGGTCGTCGTGCAAGGTGTAAATCACCTGCTAGTGCCGACGACCACCGGCGAGGTTGATGAATACGCTTCGCTCCCGGACAAGAACGTCTCGGCGGCGATCACTGATCCGCTGATCGCGTGGCTCCAGGACGTGCTCAAGAAGAAATGAGCTCGGAGGCGCTCGAAAAACGCCTCCGAGCTCGGGTACACTCTCCGGCGATGCCCGGATGGATTCTTCAGACGCACGATGAGACGCCGCGGGTCGTGCGCATCACGCCAGGCGTGATGAAGACGATCGGACGCGGCGCTCAGGCGGACTTCATTTTTGACGCGCCCCTCGTGTCGCGCCTCCATTGCCGGCTGACGGCGGACGTCTCCGGGCAGCTCGTCATGGAAGACCTCGGCAGCACCAATGGCACCTCGGTCAACGGCACCCCCACCGCACGCGCCGTGCTCCGCGCCGGCGACGTTCTCGGCGTCGGACGTGTAACGTTCACGGTCACGGAAGACTGATCCCGGTGCACTACCGAAGAAACGGATTGCTCCGGCGCTCCTCACCGATCGTCGTGTCCGGGCCGTGGCCTGAATGCACGATCGTGTCGTCCGGATAGGCAAACAGCTCTGTCCTGATCGACGCGATGAGCGTGTCGAAGTCTCCACCAGGCAGGTCCGTGCGACCGATTGATCCCGCGAACAGCGTGTCCCCGACAAACAACTCCCGTTCCGCCTGGCCCTGACGGCCAATCGCCAGGCACACACCACCCGGACAGTGCCCCGGCGTGTGCGTCACGTCAACCGCAAGATTCCCGAAGGCCAGCTTCTGGCCGGGCGCATAGAACCGATCCGGCGGCGGAGGCTGCGTCGCCTGCATCCCGAACATGCGCGCCTGCTCAGCCGTGCGTTCGTACAGGAATAGGTCGTCCCTGTGCAGCCACACGTCAACACCCAGTGCGTCCTTCGCTGGACCGACCCCGGTGACATGGTCAAGGTGGGCATGGGTCAGGAGAATCATCTTCACCACCACGCCCTCGCGCTTCACGATGTGCAACTGTTCCGCGACGTCATCGCCCGGGTCGATCACCACCGCTTCGCGGGTGTCCTCACAGGCCACGATGTATCCGTTTTTGTGGAAGGGAGGCGCGGCGGTCGTCCAGATGTGCATAATTCGATTATGAACCGGCACGACGTCGAAGCCGCAGCCCGCAGGCTTCGTGTCTGCCGGACGCCCCTCCTTAAGTCCGCCTGGCTCTCGGACCGCTGCCAGGCCGATGTCTGGATCAAACTCGAGTCCGTTCAGGCCGGCGGATCGTTCAAGATTCGCGGCGCCTACAACGCGTTGATGCAGCTGCGCGCCAATCACCCCGGGGTCAACGAAGTGGTCACCGCCTCGGCCGGCAACCACGGTGTGGCCATGTCGCTGGCTGCGCGTGACCTGGGCATCTCCCTCAGGGTCCACGTGCCCGGAACCGCGCCCGAAGCCAAACGGAAGACGCTGGTGGCCAACGGCGCGCACCTCATTGAGCAGCCCGACTACGACGCCGCCGAACAAGGCGCACGCGACGATGGGGAGGCGAGTGGCACGATGTATATCTCGCCGTACAACCACCCGGATGTCATCGCGGGCGCGGGCACGGTCGCGCTTGAGATGCTCGAGGACAAGCCTGACCTCGACGCCATCGTGGTGCCGTTGGGCGGTGGTGGGCTTCTGGCCGGCGCAGCACTGGTCGCGCAGGAACACGTGCGGCGTGTGCGGGTGATCGGCGCCGAAGCGGAGGCGTCCCCGGTGTTCACGGCGGCGCTGGCGGCCGGAGAGATTACCCCGGTGACGGTCCACCCGACGTTGGCCGACGGCCTCGCGGGCAACATGGAACCCGGCAGCCGGACGTTTGACCTGGTGCGGGACCTTGTCGACGTGGTTGCGCTTGTGGCCGAGTCGTCGATCAAAACTGCCATGCGGTCACTCGTGTGGCGCGAGCGGCTGATCGCGGAAGGCGCGGGAGCGACCGGTGTCGGCGCCCTGCTGCAGGGCGGCCTTGGCCTCGAAGGCGCGCGCGTCGGGGTGATGGTGACGGGGCGGAACGTGGACGAGGCCGTCCTGCGGCGGGTGCTTGCGTAGCCTCCTTGAACTCATCCGCACGAACAGGAACTTCCGATTCCTCTGGTTCGGGCAAATCGTCAGCCAGCTCGGCGATTGGTTCAACACGGTCGCGATTTTTGCGCTGCTCTTTCAGCTGACGGGATCGGCGACGGCCGTCGCGGTGCTGATGGTCCTTCAGGTTCTCCCAGTCGCCATCGTCGGCCCCGCTGCTGGCGTGGTGGTCGATCGATTTGATCGCCGGAAGATCATGATTGGGGCGGACATCGCCAGGGGAATGGCCGTCCTCGGGCTTCTCCTTGTTCGCACACCCGAGACCGTCTGGCTCGCCTACGTCGTCACAGCCGTCATGGTGTCGGCGAGTGGATTCTTTGAGCCGGCACGATCCGCGACCGTGCCGACCATCGTGGAGCGCGAACGCCTGGTGGCGGCCAACGCGATATCGACCGGCACGTGGTCCGCGATGTTGGCCATCGGGGCCTCACTGGGAGGATTGGTCGCGGCGACGCTGGGGCGCGACGCCGCATTTCTCATCAATGCCGCCTCGTTTTTTCTCTCGGCGGTCTTTCTGTGGCAGTTGCGAGTGCCGGCACGGCCGGATGGGCCGCGAGCCTCGGCCGGCCTCAAGGGTGTCGCTGAGGGTCTGGCGTACATGCGTGCACACCGGGATGTGGCGCGCATCGCGCTGGTGAAGGGCGGGTGGGCCCTCATTGGCGGTGCGCTGCTGCTGCTCACGGTCTTTGGTGATCGCGTCTTCCGTATCGGTGAGTCGAGCGATGCCGGCATCGGCGTGCTGTACGGTGCGCGCGGCATCGGCGCGATGGCCGGGTCGCTGGTCGTCTCTGTCCTGGCCGCGCGACAGCGCAATCTCGTCCGCATGATCGGCCCGGCCTATCTGATTGCCGGCACCTGCTACGCCGCGATCGCCGTCTCGCCCACCATCTGGGTGGCGGCGTGCGCGGTCATCGCCGCTCACGTCTTCGGCTCGATCCTCTGGGTGTCGAGCAATGTGCTGTTACAGATGAACGTGCCGGACGACTTTCGCGGTCGCGTCTTCGCCGCCGAACTCTTCGCGTTGGCGGTTGTTCAGGCGACCGTCTCCTACCTCACCGCCACCGCGCTCGACGTCTTCCACTTCTCCCCGCACGCACTCGTGGCCATCGTCGGGTTCTCGTTGTGGATACCGGGGCTGTATTGGCTCTCGCGGCGCGTGGATTGATCTACCATTCCTCCATGGCCAAATACGTTGACGGTTTCCTGATCCCCATCCCGACCAAGAACGTCGCCGCGTACAAGAAGCTGGCGAAGAAGGTGAGCAAGGTGTGGTTCGACCACGGCGCGCTGGCGTACTTCGAGACGACGGGTGATGACCTGGCGGTGAAAGGCGTCGTGTCGTTTGCGAAGGTCTCCAAGGCGAAGCGCAACGAGACCGTGATCCTCTAGTGGATTGTCTACAAATCGAAGGCACACCGGAACGCGGTGAACAAGAAGGTGATGGCAGACCCGCGCATCGCCAACTTCGACCCGGAGATCATGCCGTTTGATTCGAAGAAAATGACCTACGGCGGCTTCAAGGTCATCGTCCAAGGATAGCCACGGCATCCCCGGCGCGAATACGGCCGGGGGTCACGACCTTCGCGTTGATGCCTCGAAGGCCGAGCGCGCGACCTTCCGGCGAGTTCACCCACTTGAGCGCGTCGATGCCGAAGCGCGCGGAGAACTTGCCGCAGCCGGTGTGCGGTTGATCGGTCACCTCGATCGTCGCCTCACCGATCGACAGCCGCGTGCCTGGCGGCAGGTGGTCGCTGGCGAGATCAAAATCCACGAAGAGCTGATCGCCGGCAAGTGGCCAGCGCGTCATCGGGCCGGCGATTGCCTCAATCACGCGAACGTTCATCAGATTGAGCTGCATGTCCGGATGCGGACCGCGATCGGCCGTGCGGGAACTCGGTCGCAGCCGCCAACTGTCCCCGACCAGCCCCTCCGTCAGCGACAACTCGCCTTCGGCAATGACCTCGCGGGCATCCACCTCCGGCCGCCGGACGATCAGCCCCAGCACACCAGTCTCGCGCGGTGACTGCCGAATGTGTTCAAGGCACGCTCCGAGCTCCTCAAGCGAACGCGGTGTGGGACCTGACGGCGGAAGACAGACCATCAGAGATCGAAGAAGTCGACCCGGCCGGTTTCCAGCGAGTACTCGGCCCCCACGATCAGCAACCCATCGTGCCGAATGAGGTGTTCGAGAATCTCTGATCCGTGCCGCAGCTGGTTGACAGACATGCGGATGTTCGCGCGGCCCGCCTCATGGATAAGCTCGTCCGGACGATCGCGCAGGTTGGTGGCGAGCAACGGCTCGACGGAGGGCCGCACACGATCAACGATCGATCGCAGATGCTTCGACTGGTCAGGCAGCGGCCGCTTCAACTGTTCGACCGTCGCCGTGATCGCCCCGCACTGTGAATGGCCCAGCACCACCACCAGCCGCGTGCTGAACTGCTCGACGGCGAACTCCACGCTCCCGATTTGTGATGGCGCAACAATGTTGCCGGCGACCCGGATCACGAAAAGATCGCCCAGCCCCTGGTCGAAGACGATCTCAGCCGGCACGCGGGAGTCGGAACACCCCAGAATGATCGCAAACGGCTCCTGCCCCTCAGCCACCTCGCGACGCCTGGCGCGGTCCGTCAGCGCCTCGCTGCTGGTGCCGTCATCTCGAAACCGCCGATTGCCTTCGCGCAGACGTTCGAGTGCTTCGTGGGCGGAAATCATGCGGGTGTCAGTATCGCATGGGCGATAGAATCTCTGCCGGATGTCCATTGTTGCCATTCTCGGAGCTGGCCCCATCGGCGCCAGCGTGGCCCAGACCCTGGCGCGCCGCGCGCGTGTGCGGGACGTGCGCCTGATCGATGACGCGGCAACAGTTGCGGCGGGCAAAGCGCTCGACATCCGGCAGTCGGGCCCGGTCGAAGGCTACGACACGCGGGTGTCGGGCATCGGCGACGTGTTGGCTGCCGTTGGCTCGGACGTGATTGTCATCGCGGACGCCCACGTGGACGGCGAATGGGCCGGCGACCGTGGACTCGCATTGGTCCGGCGGCTGGTTTCCGCCGGCGCGACGGCCCCATTGGTCTTTGCCGGCACCTCGCAGACGTGGCTGATCGAAGCCGCTGTGCGCGAACTGCATGTACCGTCAGACCGCGTGATTGGCAGTGCGGCGGCCGTCATGTGCGGCGCGGCAGCCACGCTGGCAGGAATCGACTGTGCCCTGTCGGGCGCCGACGTTCGCGTGACGGTCTGTGGCAGGCCCCCGGCGCTGGTCGCCGCCTGGTCAGCGGCCACGGTGGGCGGCTCGCAGGTGATCGACCGCGTGCCTGCGCATCGCATCCGCGCACTCTCGCACCAGCTCACCTCGCAGTGGCCGCCTCGTCCCTACGCCATTGGCGCAGCCACCGCGCCAATTGTCGAGGGGTTGCTGAACGGCACGCGTCGCGATACACCGGGCGTGACGGTGCTCGGCGGAGAGTTCGGTCTTCGCGGTGTGGCCTGCCTGTTGCCGCTGACGCTCGGTGACGGCCGGGTTCAGGCGCGCATCATTCCGTCACTGAGCGCACAGGAACGTACAGACGTGTTGAACTCGTTGGGGTGATTGGCCGCCTCAAGTTCGGGCGGCCCTACGTACGTGTTCCAAACTCCGCAGTGAAGGCGCGGGCGACTGAGGCCTGGACCTCGGCCATCGGCACGCCGCGACCGAGTTCCTGTTCGATCGACGTCACGCCCCTGTCGGCAATTCCGCACGGCACAATGAGTCGGAAGTGACGCAGGTCGGTGGCCACGTTGAGTGCAAAGCCGTGGCTTGTGATCCAGCGGCTGATGCGCACGCCGATCGCCGCGATCTTCCGTTCCTTCCCGGTCTCGCCCACCCAGACGCCCGAGAGGCCCTGGACGCGCGTACCGGTGATTCCGAAATCGTGCAGCGCCTGAATCAGGACTTCTTCGAGGTCGCGCACGTATTGATGCACGTCGCAACGATCTGGCCGGAGGTCGAGGATCGGATACCCAACAAGCTGGCCGGGCCCGTGATACGTGACGTCGCCGCCACGTCCGGTCTCGTGCACGACCACGCCCTCGCGGGCCAGTTCTTCATCTGACGCGATGATGTGGCTGGGCCCCTGCCGCGTTTTCACGCCGAGCGTAATGACAGGCGGATGTTCCAGCAGCAGTAACGTGTCGCCAATCGTCCCAGCCCGGCGCTCTTCCACGAGCGCGGCCTGCAACTCAAGCCCCGCGACGTAATCCACGGTGCCGAGACGCCGAGTCTCGATGGTCAGACCCAGGATTCCTCGAAGTTCTGGAGCCGCTCCTTGAGCGCCTGGAGGAACCGGCCGGCGTCGGCCCCATCGATCAGCCGATGATCGTACCCAAGCGTCAGGTAGCAGATCGGACGGATGGCAATCATGTCGTCCACAACCACCACACGCTTTTCGACCGTGCCCACACCCAGGATCGCGACCTGTGGCTGGCTGATGACCGGGAGTCCAAACGTCGCACCGAAGATGCCTGGGTTGGTGATGGTGAACGTGCCGCTCTGCACTTCTTCCGGCTTCAGCTGTTTGCTGCGCGCGCGGCCCGACAGATCCTGAATCGCGCGGCACATGCCGATCATGTTGCGTTCGTCGGCATTCCTGATGACCGGCACGATCAGTCCAGCATCCAGCGCCACGGCGATGCCCAGGTTGATGTCGCGTTTGTAGACGATGTTGTCGCCGTCGATGGAGGCGTTGATGAACGGGAAGTGCCGAATCACGTCCACCGTGGCCTTCGCGATGAACGCCGTGTACGTCAGCTTCAGCCTGGCGGCCTCGTATTCGGCCTTCTTCTTGTTGCGAATCTCGTCGATGCGGCCGAAGTCCACTTCGTACGCCGAGTACACGTGCGGCGACGTGCGCAGGCTCATCACCATGTGTTCGGCGATCTTCTTGCGCATCACACCCATCGGCTCGATCCGCACGTTCTCGCCCGGGGCGAAGGGCTTAACGGTTGGGAGAGGCTGGGTAGGGTTGGGTACGTAGGGCGCGCTGGTCTGGAGCGCGCCGGCAGTGCTCGCGCCGCTGGCGACGAAGGCTTCGATGTCCTTCTTTGTGACGCGACCCGCGATGCCCGATCCATTCAGCTTGCTGATGTCGATGCCGTGTTCCTTCGCGATGTTCCGCACAACGGGCGACGACTTGGTGCGCAGGCGACCCTCGAGTGAATCTTCGGGTGGTGTGGGTGGTGCGGGTGGTGTAGGTGGTGCGGGTGGTGTGGGGGCGGACGCCGCGGGCCCACCCGCGGGCTTTTCGCCTGCGGCACCGATGAGGGCCACGACGCTGTTGATCGGAACGGTCTCGCCTTCCTTGACGCTGATGTCGAGGAGCACGCCGGCTGCGGGCGACGGAATCTCTGCGTCCACCTTGTCGGTCGATATCTCGAACAAGGGCTCATCCTTGTCCACCGTATCGCCGACCTTCTTGATCCAGCGGACGACCGTGCCTTCCGCAATTGACTCGCCCATCTGGGGCATCGTGACTTCGATCGCCATCTCGTTTCGCTCCGGTTCTACATATGTATCGCTGCGCCGTGCACGGCGTGCGCCGCCTCACCCACCGCCTCCGACATCGTCGGATGCGCGTGAATGGTGCGGATGAGTTCTTCGACGGTGGCTTCCAGGCGCAGCGCAACGCCGGCCTCCGCCACAAGCTCCGTCGCACGGGGGCCGATCATGTGAACGCCGAGCAGTTCGTCGTATTGTTTTTCGGCCACGATCTTCACGAAGCCTTCGGTTTCATTGGCGATCTTCGCGCGGCCGAGGACGCCGAACGGGAAGATACCGACGCGCACGTCGTAACCGCGAGCGATGGCTTCCTTCTCGGTGAGGCCGATGCTGCCGATCTCCGGATCGCAGTAGGTGCAGAACGGAATGTGATCGTAGTTGATGGGCTTCACGTCGTGCCCGGCGATGCGTTCCGCCAGCAGAATCCCTTCGGCTGACGACAGGTGCGCCAGCTGCGGATGGGGCTTGGTGCCCATGGTGATGACGTCACCGATCGCCGAAATACCCGGCACGTTCGTGCGGAACAGGTCGTCCACCCCGATGTAGCCGCGCTCCATCACCAGACCAACCGCCTCGGCGCCGAGCCCGTCAGTGACGGGGCCACGACCGGTGGCGACGAGCAGCGTGTCGACCGTCAGCGTCTCCGGCGCCGCATCGCCCGTCTGCATCGTGATCATGACCTGGCCGTCCTTCACGGAAGCCGCAGTGACCTTGGTGCCGGTCTTAACGGAAATCTTGCGCTTCCTGAACGCCTTCTCGAGTTCCGCCGACACTGCCTCGTCTTCGTTCGGCACGAGGCGCGGGAGCAACTCGATGATCGTGACTTCACTGCCGAAGCGCGTGTAGATGGATGCAAACTCGACGCCCACGGCACCGCTGCCCATGATGGCCAGCGACTTCGGCACCTCAGTCAGACCGATCGCTTCGTCCGACGTGATGATCGACGTGCGGTCAATCTCGATCCCCGGCACACTCCGCGCGCAGGACCCAGTGGCGATGATGATCTCTTTGGCCTGGAGGATGGTGGCGGTGTCGCCGGTCACCTCGACGCGGCCGTTGCCGGCCAGGTGCGCGGTGCCCTTCACCCACTCGATCTTGTTTTTCTTGAAGAGGAACTCAACGCCCTTGGTCAGCCCCGTCACAACCTTGGTGCGCCGCGCATTCACGCGCGTCATGTCGATGCCCGGCTTCACGTCACCGAGCGTGATCCCCCACTCCTTGGCATCCTGCGCGATCTTGAGCGCATGGGCGTGTTCGAGCAGGGCCTTGGTCGGAATGCAGCCCCAATTCAGGCACGTGCCGCCGAGCGTCGGCTGTCGTTCGACAACCGCCACCGTAAGACCCAGCTGGGCGGCGCGAATGGCAGCCACGTACCCGCCGGTCCCGGCGCCGATGACAACAACGTCAAACTCCTGTGCCACGCGAGGTCCTTCCTGTTGATCATGGCCGGCTACAACCCAGCCGGCCCTACGTACGGCAGCCGGCCCCACGTACCAACACTGCACGTTAACAAAAAAAGACGCCCGTCGGCCAGCACCACGCTGACCGACGGGCGGAGGGTATTCCTGGATCGCCGAGGTCCGCTACTTGCGCGGGAGGACGGCGTCTTTGAGCTGCTTCGCGATGCGCGCCTTGACGACGGTCTTGGCGGGAATCTTGATGGTCTCGCCGGTGGCCGGGTTCCGGCCATCACGAGCCTGGCGATGCTGCACGACGAGCTTGCAGATGCCTGGGAGCGTGAACTCACCCGTCCGCTTCAGCTCCTTCTCGGACAACACCAACAACTCTTCGAAGAGGTCGCGCACGACGGTTCGCTTCATGTCGAACTTGTCAGCAAAGTGCGCGAACAACTCCATCTTGCCCATGCGGCGGGCGTCAGCCATGTGGTAACTCCTTGTTGTTAAACGGCGGGTATCGTAGCCCCGCCCCAGGCGGGTGTCAATCCTGTGCCCCGCCTGATGCTGACTACAATATCAGCATGGCCGCTTCGCTTGAGACGTTTCCGAATCCCCGCCCCGACCGCGACTACGAAATCGACATCCGGTGTCCGGAGTTCACCTCCATGTGCCCCAAGACCGGGCTGCCGGATTTCGGCGAAATCCGGATCCAGTACACACCGGGCGACACCTGCATCGAATTGAAGTCGCTGAAGTACTACATGCTCGACTACCGCAATCAGGGCATCTTCTACGAGGCCGCGACCAACAAGATCCTCGATGATCTCGTCGCGGCTTGTGCGCCCCGCCGCATGACGATTACCGGTTCGTTCACGGCTCGCGGCGGGATTTCCACCTCGGTCGTGGTGGTACATCCCGGCACCTAGCACTTGCCCGGTGAACCGGGGTTCATGGTTCATCGGTTCATGGTTCATCGGTGCTGGTGCGGGGTTCCCGCGCGCACCGCGCGGAACGCGCCTTGCACCTGCAGGGGGGCCATTTCACACGCACCACGTGCGGGCGTGTGGGGGTGGCAAAAACTGCAATGCCCGAGGTGTGGATTCGCAGACAGCGATGGCGAATAGTTGACGAACGGCGAGGCGATGGACTGATCGCGCTTCGGGTGTCAGGACGGCACAAAGGATCCACACGGAGCTTCCTGCTGCCGTGTGACGCCGCGGTCCCCGATCGCGGGAAGCGCCCACGCCGGGTGGGAACGGCCCAAGCCCTGGCGCGGCTCGCCGGACACGTCATCCGCTCCACGACCGCATTCACACCGGCGTCGCTGTGTCACGCACGCCTCACCATCCTGCCGTTTCAGTTGGAGCCGACGCTCGCGGTGTGCGCGGGACGCCGACGGGTGCTGATTGCGGATGGGGTCGGCATGGGCAAGACGGTGCAGGCGGGCCTCCTGCTGCACACGATCGTGGCGCGACAGCCTGACGCGCGCTGTCTTGTTGTGGCACCAGCGACGTTGTTGCATCAGTGGGCGGAGGAACTGCGGTCGCGGTTCTCTCTCACGACCCGCGTGGCCGATACGCCGGCCCTCGCGCGTCTGCGCGCAGCAGCGCCGTACCTGTCGAATCCCTGGTTCCAGCCGGGCATCTGGCTCGCCTCGCCGGATTTCCTCAAGCAACCGCACGTTCACGATGCGATGCCGGCTACACCCTGGTCACTGCTCGTGTGTGACGAAGCCCATCAACTGTCCGGAGACTCGCAACGGCACCAGGCCATTCATCGCCTCGCTGCAGCGGCCGACGCCGTGCTCCTGCTGACCGCGACCCCACACGACGGTGACGCCGGCCGTTACCGGCGCCTCCTCGCGCTGGGCTCGTGCGGCGATGCGCTGACCATCTTCCAGCGTTCGCGCCCACGTGGCGATGCCCGACGCCGGACGCGGTGGGTGCGTGTGCCCCTGTCGGCGGAGGACGTGCGGGTACTGCGCGCCATTGACGCCTTTGAACGCACCACTCGTCCGGCCGACGCGCTCTCCGGGCTCGGCCTGATCTGCGCGTTGTTCCGTCGCCGCGCGCTGTCGTCGCCTGCCGCGCTGGGTCGTTCTCTTGAACGCCGGCTCATGAGTCTCGACGGCAGGGACGAACCGCGCGACGTCTGGCAGCAACAAGGCCTGTTCGACAACGACATTCTGGCTGCCGACGAGAACGAGATTCTTTCAAGCCCGAGCGGCGTGCCGCTCGACCGCGAGCGCGCCTGGATCCGTCGTCTCCAGCACCTCTGCAGCGGCGATCGGCATGGCGGCCGGACGCGAGGGCTCGCTGCGTTGCTGCGGCGTTCGCATGATGCGGCGGTGATCTTCACGCACTATCGCGACTCGCTGCCCGCCATTCTCGCGGCCCTGCCCTCATCGCGGCAGACGACAACCATGCACGGGGGAATGACTCCAGTCGAGCAGCAGCAGGCGGTGCGGGCGTTTCTTGATCGCCGCGTGGACACATTGGTGGCCACGGACGTGGCGAGCCAGGGACTCAATCTGCAGTCTGCGGCGCGATGGGCAATCAACTTTGATGTGCCGTGGACACCGCTGAGACTGGAACAACGGATTGGGCGTGTGGACCGCATCGGCCAGACACGCCGCGTCCACGCGACAATCCTCACCACCCGGCATCGGTGTGACGTGGACGCACGCGAGCGGTTGCACACGCGGGCACAGGCGAGTGAGCAGGCGCCCCTGGCGTCCTGCCGCCGATGGACGCTGGCAGCGGAGGGTGTTGCGCGATGGACCGGCACGGAGCGGCGGCTGGCCACCCATTGGCGTCACCACGTCGAGCCCCGCACCTGCGAAGCGTCTGTCACGTCCGTGTTTGTCAAGCGCTGGCTGGGACACGCCGCCGACGGCATCGCCTGTTACGAGGTGCCGTTTGTGCTCTCCACCGGCGAAGTGATCGAGCGGCGTGTGGTCGCAGTGCCTTTGGACACGCCGGTGGCTGCGTTGATCGCGCGTTTCGCGAAGCGCGCAGCCGCGCTGACCCGGCGTTTGCAACTGCGCGCAATGCGTCGGGACCGCTGCCAACACACTCCCAGCGCCGTGACACAACCGGGTCTGTTCACCCGCGCTACCCATGATGGCGCGCTCCAAACCAGCGCGCCCTACGCCACCCACGCCACCTACGATGGCGCGCTCAAACCCAGCGCGCCCTACATCGCCCACGCCACCCACGTCTCCGTCGGCGCCCCACGCCTGCTCGTGCGGTTTGTGAGGCGGTCATGAGCGGGCTGCCTGGCGTCGGTGGTCACCTGTTTCCCTCGCGGTTTCTTGCCGAGCGCGCGAAGCCGGTTGATCTCCGGGATCAGATGTCGCTCGACGCGTGGTGGACCGCGGTCGCGGGCGCCTGTGGCCCCGCCACAGGCGCCCGCGGCGTCTTCGACCTCGTCGCGATGCCGCTGTTCGCGCGCCTGGGCTATCGCGCGCGCGCCGTCACCGGCGTGCGCGACGGGCTGACCGCGCGGCTCGACACGCCGCGCGGTCAGCCCGTGGGCCTGCACGTCCTCGGCTGGCGCGGGTGGGCGGCCCGCCCACCCGCGGTGTGGCGCGACGCCGTGGCCACCGCGCGTGGCCACGGTGCCGCCTGGTGCTGGGTGCTCGCGCCACCGCACCTGTCGCTCGTGCCGGCGCGCGGCCACGCGAGCCGGCGCGCGCTCGAGTTCACCTTCCCCGACGCGCTCGCCCCGGGCGCGTCGGGGATTCTGCTGACGCTGGGCCACGCGGCGGCGTTCGAGCCGGCCGGGCGTCAGCCCGGCCGGGCGGGCGACGCCACGCTCGACGCGTGGCTGCGCGACGCCGCGGGCTACCACGCCCGTCTGCAGGGCGACCTGCAGACGGGCGTCGTCGAGGCGCTGCGCGCGCTCACGCGCGTGCTGCGCGGACGGGCGGCCCACACACCCTCGGCGTTCGACGAGTCCCTCACGCTCGTGTACCGCATCCTCTTCCTGCTGTTCGCGGAGTCGCGCGCGCTCGTCCCCATCCACCACCCGATCTATCGCGAGGCCTACACGCTCAGCGGACTGTGTCAGGACGCAATGCAGACCGGCACCGTCGGCTTCTGGGACGCACTCGCGGCGATCACCACCCTGTCGAGAACCGGTGGGCAGGTGGACTCCCTGCGGGTCTTCCCGTTCAACGGTCACCTTTTCTCCAGACGCGCGGCGCCCTCATTGGAATCCGACCGCCGCCCCGCAGGCCCCACACCGCGCAGCCGTGCCCGCGACCAGGCCTTGCGCACCACGCTCCTCGCACTCGGCACCAGGACGGACGCCGTCGGACGTTTGCCGCTGCAGTACGGCGACTTCGGCGTCGAACAACTTGGCGCCGTCTACGAACGTGTCCTCGACCTCGACCCCTCGACCATGGGCGACGTCGCGAGCCTGCGTCCCGCTACGAAGGGCCACAGCGCTGCGCGCAAAGACACCGGCACCTTCTACACGCCCCTCGCCATCGCCGACCTGACCGTGCGCCGCACCCTCGGTCCACTCGTTGATGGCGCGACATCCGACCACCTCCTCTCCCTCCGCATCGTGGATCCATCGATGGGAAGCGGCGCGTTCCTGGTCGCCGCCCTGCAGTACCTCGCTGACGCGTACGAACGGACAGTGATCGCCGAGGGGCGGTACGCACCACTGGAGATCGATGACCACGTACGCGCCGGGTTCAGACGGACGATTGCGCAGCGCTGCCTCTACGGCGTGGATGCCAATCCCGTCGCTGTCCAGGTGGCACGACTGTCGATGTGGCTGGCCACGCTGGCGCACGGCAAACCACTCGGATTCCTCGACCACCGCCTCCGCGTCGGCAACAGCCTGCTCGGCACAACGCCTGACGCCGCGCGACGACCGCTCGGCGCACGCGACCACGCACTGCCGCTGTTTGACGAGATGGATGGCCGCCTGCGTCACGGCATGGCGCAGGTGACGACACCGCTGCTCGCCATGGCCGGCCAACCGGATGAGTCCGTGGATGTCGTGCGCCACAAGGAACGGCAGTGGACGCAGCTCTCGTCGGACACCGGGCCCTCGGCGCGCTGGCGAGAGGCCCTGCACCTCTGGTGCTCGCGATGGTTCTGGCCCGAGAGCATGCCGGTGCCGTCAGCCGGCGAACTCACGCATGCCATCGAGTCGATCGTGCGGGAGCAGGACAACCTGGGCGGCATACACCTGGCGCTGTGGCGTCGCACGGCAGCGGCCGTGGCGACCGAGCGCGAACTGTTCCACTGGCCACTCGAGTTTGCCGATGTGTTCTACGACGGTGAAGGCCACCCACGGACGGACGCGGGATTTGATGCCGTCATTGGCAATCCCCCATGGGCCATGATGCGTCGCGACCCGATCGTGCGGTTCATCCGCGAATCCGGACTCTTCCCGCTGTGCCGCTCGGGGCACGTCAACCTTTATCAGCCGTTTGTCGACCGCGCCCTGCAACTCCTGAGTCCCCGCGGTCGCATGGGCCTGGTCCTCCCCTGGGGCTTTGCCGTCGACGACGGGGCAGCGGAGTTGAGGCGTGCGGTCATCGACGCCGGCACCCTCGACACCTTCGTCGGATTCGACAACGCCAGAGGCCTGTTCCCGATCCATCGAGGGGTGCGGTTTGTAGTGGCGGTGTGTCGCTCACCTCGTGATGCCGCCGCAACGATAGCCACACGCGCCAGGTTTGGCGTGATGACAGCCGAGGAGGCGGACGCCATTCCGGAGCGTGGTGCACCCGAGGAGCACACTGAGCTGCCGCATCAACTGGACCACGACACGCTGGTGCGGCTCGGAGGCCCGACACGTCGCCTGCTCGACCTGCGCGGGCCGGGGGATGTTGAGTGGCTGACCCGCATCAGGCAGCATCCGCCGCTCGGCTCTGCGGCGGGGTGGGGCGTCTCCTTCAGTCGCGAATTGAATGCCTCCGACGATCGCGACCTCTTCAGGCCGCGCACGCCGCAAGGGTCAGGCCTGCTCGTCGCCGAAGGCAAACACATCGCGCCATTCGTCTTTGACCCGGACGGCCCGACGCTGGTGATTGATGCAGCGGAGGCGGAAGCGAGACTGGCCGACGGCCGATACCTGCGGCCGCGTCTCGCCTACCGGGACGTCTCCGGCGTCGGCAACACGCATGCGCTGGTCGCCGCGATTATTCCTGAGGGCGTGGTCACCACCCACACGTTGTTCTGCCTCAGAACAGACCTTCCAATCGAACAGCAGCACTTCCTGTGCGGCCTGTTCAACTCGGCCGTGTTCGACCGTATCGTCCGTCTCGAAATGGGGAGCCACGTGACGACGACGCTGGTGGAGAATCTGCCGGTACCGCCATGGACCGGATCGCGTGTACAGCGCGAGATCGCACGACTCGCCCGGAGCCCCGGAACTTCGCAACTCAATCTCCTCGTGGACTCCATCTATGGGCTGCCTGCGTTATAGTCCCTTCGCGTGCCGAACTACGGGTTTGTCATTGATCTGAAGAAGTGCATCGGGTGCCATGCCTGCTCGATCGCGTGCAAGGCGGAACACGACATCCCCGTCGGGGTGAACCGGTGCTGGGTCAAGACGGTCGAGAAGGGCCGCTTTCCCGACGCGGAACGCCTGTTCCTGCCGGTCCTCTGCAACCAGTGCACCGATGCGCCCTGCATGAACATCTGCCCGACCAGCGCCCTCTTCCGGCGCAAGGACGGCATTGTCGATCTCCATGGCGACGCGTGTATCGGATGCAAGGCATGTATGGCCGCGTGCCCGTACGACCAGTTGTTCATCGACCCGAACACGCGCACCGCGGAGAAGTGCAACTTCTGCGCGAACCGGATCGAAAACCAGCTGCAGCCGGCGTGCGTGAGTGTGTGCCCCACCGAGTGCCGCATCTTTGGCGACCTCGACGACCCGGCGACCAAGGTTGCGCAGATCGTGGCCCAGCAGGACTTCTCCGTGCGGAAGCCCGAGAAGGGCACCGGACCGAAGATTTTTTATCTGCAGGCCGACGAGAGCATCATCAAGCCGGAGATCGCCACGCGACCGTTCATCTTCAAGGAAGGGAACGTGCACCTGCGTCCGCTCGGCGCACACGAACCCGATTCCGTCGACCCGGGCGCTCCCCGCGTGGATTACGACGCGCCGCACAAGAAGGCGTGGGGCATGGACCTCGTGCTCTATCTGATGGCCAAGGGCATTTCGACGGGTGCGTTGTTCCTCGGCGCGCTGTTCTGGCTCATGGGTGACACGTCCTCGTTGACCGGGATCGCGGCGCCGGTGATCGCCACCGTGTTTGCGGTCGTCACCGCAGCGGTGCTGGTCTGGGACCTCGAACGGCCCGAGCGCTTCTACTACATCCTCACGCGTCCCAACTGGACGTCGTGGATGGCGCGCGGGGCATTCATCCTCACCGCTCACGGCGCAATCGCCGGCCTCTGGATGCTCGCCTGGCTCCTCAACCTCCCCATCGTCATCACCGTGCTCGCGGTGCTGGCGCTGCCGATCGCCCTTGCGGCAACGGCCTACACGGGACTGCTGTTTGCGCAGGGCCTCGCGCGGGATCTCTGGCAGGGCTGGCACCACACGGTCGACCTCATCGCCCAGGCCGCCGCCGAAGGCAGCGCGGCGCTGCTGCTCGTCGCGTTGTTCGTGACGGTCGAGACCAGCACGCTACACGCACTCGGCTGGACCCTCGCCGGCGCCACGGCGGTGCATCTGCTGATTCTTGTCGCTGAAAACCTCGTGCTGCGCAGTCACAGCCGGCATCACGCGCTCGCCGTGCGCGCGATTCGATCGGGCGCCTACTCCAAGCTCTTCTGGACCGGCGCGCTTGGCCTCGGAGGCATCGCGCCGCTGCTCCTCTTCTGGATCGCGTCGGTCACCGGCTTCTCGATGTTCGCGCTCGTCCCCATGGCGCTGGTGACCCTGGCCGGCTCGCTCGCGTGGGAATACATCTGGGTGGAGGCCGGGCAGTGTGTGCCACTTTCGTAATGAGGCAATGGGCCAATGACTGAATTCCGCTCACATCCGCCCGTCACCGACTGGGATAACTACGTCGACTTCGAGTCCACGAGCTGGCCGAAGAAGGATCGGCGCAACTACTGGATCATCCCGAGCATCTGCTTCAACTGCGAGTCGGCGTGCGGCGTGATCGCGTATGTCGACAAGGACACACTCGACGTCCGGAAGATCGAGGGCAACCCGGTGCACCCGGGCAGCCGTGGCCGCACCTGCGCCAAAGGCGTCGTCACGCCCAACCAGCTCGAGGATCCGGATCGCATCCTGTATCCGATGAAGCGCGTCGGGAAACGTGGCGGTGGAGAGTGGGCGCGCGTCACGTGGAACGAAGTGCTGGAGGACATCGGTGCGCGTGTGCGCAAGGCAATCGTCGAGGACCGCAAGCGCGAGATCATGTATCACGTCGGCCGTCCCGGCGAGGATGGGTACGCCAACCGCGTGATCCAGTCCTGGGGCCTCGACAGCCACAACAGTCACACCAACGTCTGTTCGTCGTCGGCGCGACTGGGACACTTCCTGTGGACGGGTGCGGACCGTCCGTCGCCCGACTACGCGAACGCGAAGACCATTCTTCTGCTGTCGTCGCATCTGGAATCGGGGCACTACTTCAATCCACATGCGCAGCGGATCATCGAAGGCAAGGCGGCCGGCGCGAAGTTGATCGTGATGGACCCGCGCCTGTCGAACACGTCGGCGAAGTCGGATCTGTGGCTGCCGGCCAATCCAGGCACGGAGGCGGCGCTGATTCTGGCGATTGCCCGGCATCTGATCGATCACAGGAAGTACAACCGGGCGTTTGTCGAGAAGTGGGTGAACTGGGAGCAGTATCTCGACGCGATGCGGCCCGACCTGCCGAAGACGTTTGACGCGTTCGAAGAGGCGCTGAAGCAGGAATACGAACTGTTCACGCCCGAGTACGCCGAGATTGAAACCGGCGTACCCGCGCACAAGATCATCGAGGCCGCTGAAGCTGTGGCGTCGGCTGGCACGGCGTTCGCCACACACAGCTGGCGCGCGGCAGCGGCCGGTCACCTCTGGGGATGGCAGATCACACGATCGTTGTATCTGCTCGTGGTGTTGATGGGCGCCATCGGTGAAAAGGGCGGCGTCAATCTGCACGCGACAAACAAGTTCGTGCCGAAACATCCGAATCCGCCACCGGCGCCGGAGTACTGGAACGAGTTGCTGTTCCCGAAGGAGTTTCCGCTCTCGTTCCACGAGATGAGCTTCCTGCTGCCTCACTTCCTCAAGGAGGGCCGCGGCAAACTCGACGTCTACTTCACGCGTGTCTACAACCCGCTCTGGACCAACCCCGACGGCTTCACGTGGATGGAAGTGCTTGAGGACGAATCGAAGATCGGCATGCACGTCGCGTTGACGCCGATCTGGAGCGAGACCGCCTGGTTCGCCGACTACATCCTGCCGATGGGCCTTGGCACCGAGCGGCACGACACGATGAGTCAGGAAACCCATGCCGGCCGCTGGCTGGGGTTCCGTCAGCCGGTCAAACGCGTGGCCCTCGAGAAGAAGGGCACGCCTGTCTCCTCGACGCACGAAGCCAACCCTGGCGAAGTGTGGGAAGAGTCCGAGTTCTGGGTCGCGCTGTCGTGGAAAGTGGATCCCGACGGCTCGCTCGGCATTCGCAAGTTCTTCGAATCCCCGTATCGTCCCGGCGACAAGATCACCGTGGACGACTACTACGGCTGGATGTTCGAGAACTCCGTGCCCGGCCTGCCGGAAGCCGCAGCGAAGGAAGAGCTCACGCCGCTCCAGTACATGCGGAAGTACGGCGTGTTCAAGGTGGACGACAACGTCTACAGCAAGGCTTACGAGACGGCCGGTTTTACGACACCGTCGAAGAAGCTCGAGTTTTATTCGTCCACACTCGCCGAGTGGGGCTGGCCCGAACACGCGATTCCCCGGTATGTGCCCGGCCATGTGTACTGGCGCGGCCTGAATCGGTCGGAGAACGAGTTTGACCTGCTGCCGAACTTCCGGCTGCCGACGCTCATCCACACGCGGTCACCCGTGAAGTGGTTGTATGAAATCTCCCACAGCAATCCGCTGTGGATGGCGACCGGTGACGCCGCGCGCCTCAACATCGCCACCGGCGATCTGGTGAAAGTCCATACGGGCATCGGCTTTTTTGTCACTCGCGCCTGGGTCACCGAAGGCATCACCCCCGGAGTGGTTGGCATGTCGCACCACCTCGGCCGCTGGCGGCTCGATGAGGACAAGGGCGGCGCGCGTAACGCGACGGCGCTTGTGCGCATCGCGCGGTCGGCCGACGGCAAGGTCGAGATGCGGCAGGTCCACGGCACCCAGCCTTTCTCGAGCAAGGACCCTGACAGCAGCCGTGTCTGGTGGACCGAGGTCGGTGTGCATCAGAACCTGACGTTCCCCGTCCAGCCCGACCCGGTCAGCGGCATGCACTGCTGGCATCAACGGGTGCGGCTCGAAAAGGCAGGCCCCGACGACAGGTACGGCGATGTGAGTGTGGACACGAACAAGTCCCACGAACTCTACAAGGAGTGGATGGCCCGGACCCGTCCCGCCCCCGGTCCGGACGGCACCCGGCGGCCGGCCTGGTTCGATCGCCCGTTGCGCCCGGTCGCAGACGCGTACAAACTCAACAGCGAATGACTGAGCCCCGCACCCTCCAGGTCACGGTGATCGCCACAGCGGCGCTCCAGGTCGTGGTGTGGGCGGGCGCCGGTCGCGGCTGGCTCACGCCGGGTCAGGCGACGGCGCTTCACCTGCTCGTCGCCTGGGGGGCCATCTTGACGCTTGCGCTCGTAGCGGCTCGCTCGATCGGCAGGCTCCGGTCCGAGCTCCAGGCCCGCCAGGTGCAACACGAGGCCACGCTCTCCGAGGTCGATCAACTCGCGACCCTCAACGAGATGTTGACCACCGCGGGCCAGTCCAAGGATGTCGGACTCGCCTTCCAGGCGCTGGCCCGCCGCATCGGCACCCTGATCCCCTGTGACCGCCTCGGCCTCGCCCTCGTCAAAGACGACGGCCAGTCGCTGCAGGTCTACAGTTCCCGCGTCAGCGAACCCGAGCGTCGGCGTCGCCCGCGCGCCGAGCAGCAGTTCGGCCTGGAGCGCAGCATTTTTGGTCAGGTCATTCGTACGTGTGACCCGGTGCTGATCGAAGACACCAGGGCGTTCGCATCCGACTTTCACGACGCCGGCGTTCTCGCCTCCCAGGGTTTCCATTCGCTGCTGATCCTGCCGCTCATCTCGCGCAACCGCGCGATTGGCGCGCTCACCGTAATCTCCGAGCGTACGGCCGCCTTCACAACCAGCCACCGGGACCTCCTTCAGCCGCTCGCAGAAGTCCTCGCGTTTGCATACATCGTCCATCACCAGTACCTCGCGCTGGATCGGTACAGGACAATGGAGGCGACGGCAGAGATGACGTTGTCGATTGCGACCGACATCAACAGCGGGTTGCAGGTGATCGCGGGTCAGTGCGGCATTCTCCAGAAGCTGCACCCGGGTGCGGCCATCGAGATCGACGCGATCGCGCGGCAGACCGAGCGCATCTCATCACTGCTCGACCGCATGCGCGGCGCCGCCGACGAACGCCTGCGCGAAGCCGCCGCACACGCCGGCGCGATTCCGTCAAGCCCTGAAGAGTTCGCCGACAACGAAACGTAGGGCGCGCTGATCTGAAGCGCGCCTGGCGTGGCCCGCTACAGTGCAGCGGGCCCTACGAGGAGCGCATGTAGGGCGCGGAGCGCATGTAGGGCGCGCTGAACTTGAGCGGGCCAGAGCTATCGCAACTTGTAGATCGTCGTGGTGATCAGCAGCAGGATGACGCCCGCCGCGGCCCAGGCGAACGCCCGCCGGCCGGCGGACCATTCCTCGGCAAACACCGACACGACATTCAGCAGCGGCACCAGCACGAGCAGCGCGAGGCCGGTCCAGACGAGCGCGGTGGCCACCTGCGCGACCGGGCCGGTCACAAGGAACGACATGACCAGTCCGAGACCGAGACATGCGGAGGTGGCCGCAAGCAGGATGCGGAGCCATGAGCGGAGGCGTTCGGCAGCGTAGATGGTGGTCATTTGAAGTAGAGGTACTCCACGGCGACGCCCGCGAGGATGCCGGCCATCAAAATCTTCAGGGCGCGCACTTTGACACGAGTGGTGATCCAGAAGCCCGCCCTCGACCCAGCCAGTACGCCGAGGACAGCGCCCGCCGCGAGCAATGGCATCGTGAGGTGTCCAGCCACGTAATAGCCGACTACCCCGGGCAGAGCGGTGATGCCGAGGATGACGGCACTGGTGGCGGCCGCGACACGCATCGGCACGCCGCACCGGGAGTTGAGCGCGGGCACCACGAGGATGCCGCCGCCGACTCCAACCAACGACGAAATGATGCCGGCACAACACGCGACGGAGAGTCCAAACGGCAGCCGCGTGACGCGATATGCGACGTTCTGGCCTGTGTCGGGATCCTCGATACGTCCACCCAGGGCACCGACATCACCGGCGGCCCTGAGCATTACGTTGCGGTGATCCAGCCGCGCAATCATGACGGCAGCCACGAGCAACGCGGTGCCGCCGAAGATCTGCTCGCGCATTCTGGGCTCGATGAGCGCGAGGATCTCGAGGCCGGCCAGGGCACCGATCGCGGCCGGTACCTGCAGCACCATCGCCAGGCGCGCGTTGGCCCACTTCCGGCCGGCACTCGACAGCGATACAAAGTTGGATGTCGCGATGACGGTGACCAGACTGATGGCCATCGCCTTGTCGATGGGAATGTTCAACCCGATGTTGAGGATCGGGACCAGAAAGATCCCGCCACCAAGACCAAGCATGGCGCCGAGGCTGCCGGCCCCCACGCCGGCCAGCATGACGAGCAACACCGTCAGCACAGCGTCATTGCCTCATTGCCTCATTGCCCCATTGCCTCATTTCAGGAAGGCCCCAGGGCCCAGGGCCTGAGCACAGCATACAGGCCCTGCATAATGGGCGTCGGCACACCGACCTGGCGGCCACGGCGCACGACGGAACCCGGCAGGGACTCCACTTCGATGCGTTTGCCCGCCTGTAAGTCGATCAGCAGCGACGAACGTGTGGTCCCTGGGATGCTACCGGTGTACGTCGCGATCCTGTCGCGCACATCGGCAGCAACGTCGACCCCTGACGCCCGCGCGACACGTTCCACTTCCGCCACCGCCTCCATGAACGTCGCTCTCGCCTGATCGTCTTCCCAAATCGCGCCGATGGGTTTGCGCGCGGCGCCGGTAAACGCCGCAAATGGCGCGAGGTAGATGAACTTTTCCCAGAGTGGAATCCGCGCGTCCGCCACCGGCTCCGCGTGAATGTCGGCGGCGACCATCAGGTCGGCGAGATCGCGCACGCGGGGCGACACTGTCGGTGCGGGGTCAAAGACTTCCCCGAAGACGATGCGCCGGTGGGTGCCTGTCTGGCGAATCACGCCGGGTGCGTCGATGGCGGTCGCCACGTAGGTCGGCCCAGCAATCACGCGGCTTCTGCCAATGACGCCGGCCAGATCATCCGCGCTGTCCACACCGTTCTGCAGCGTCAGCACGCAGGTGTCTGGTCCGAGCAACGGCGCGATCAGTGGGAACGCCGACGTATTGTCGTAGGTCTTCACAGTGAGCAGCACAACGTCGACGGGCCCAATCGCCGCGGGGTTGTCTTCAGCCGGGAGGTGCACGGTGAAGTCGCCCTGCACGCTGCCGACGACCTGCAGGCCGTTGGCGCGAATCGCATCCCGATGCGCGCCTCTGGCGACGACACTTACATCCGCGCCTGCCCGTGACAGAAGTGCGCCGTAATATCCGCCGACCGCGCCGGCGCCGATGATCGCGAGCTTCATGCGGAGGCATTGTATCCCGGGTCGTGCCGCGCAATATTATACCATTACACCTTTGTGGTATACCATGGTGTAGCCATGGCGCTGAACATCAAGAACACGTCCGTCGAGCGCCTCGCCGGAGAGGTCGCTCAATTGACCGGCGAGTCGAAGACCGAGGCCATTCGCCGTGCCCTGGAAGAGCGTAAGCGACGACTTGTCGTCACTCCGGTGCCCGATCGCCGTGCGGCCGTGTTGGCATATCTGAAGAAGCAGGTATGGACGGGTGTGCCGAAGAAGGAAAAGGGCCGCGTGATGACCCGCGCCGAAGAGGACGCGATCCTCGGGTACGGCCCAGAGGGTGTGTGACGCTCGATTCCTCAGCACTGATCGCCATTCTGTTTGCCGAGCCCGGGTACCTGGATCTTGTCGATCGGATCCTCGCGGCTGACCACGTACGCATCGGGGCCCCGACACTCGTCGAAACCAGCCTCGTGTTTGCCGGCCGGAGAGGCTTGCGCAGCGCTGAATCAGTCGAAGGCCTTGTGCGGGAACTGGGTGTGACTGTCGTGTCGTTTGGCGAGGCCGAATGGCGCGCGGCGACCGAGGCCTTCCGACGATTCGGTCGTGGCCGCCACGCTGCGGCACTCAATTACGGCGACTGTCTGGCGTATGCGACCGCGCGCGTTGCGCGCGACACTCTGCTCTTTGTCGGGGGTGATTTCTCGAAGACCGATATCTTGCCGGCCTGACGCGGCCGCGTCACTTCACTCCAAGCACGACCTCGGACGTCACAATCCGCTCCACCCGGTACCGGCCGTCAGACTGCGGCGTCAGCAACATGAGATCGGCCGGCACTGTCGCGCCCGTGGTGATCACCAGATCCACAGCCGCTACGGACACAACGGCGCCGACGGCGGCGCCCTGCGTGCGGCGCGCCAGCACCTGCCCGGCGGCGTTGATGTCGAACGAGGTCGCCGATGCAGTCAGATCGCCGGCGCCGGCGACCGTCAGATTCAGCACGGCGGTGCGCTTGCCGTTCTCCAGACGCACGCGGCGCACACCCACAAGGCCCACGTCGATCACCTGCGGCGTCTCGCCCTCCGTACGCGTCACGGTGGCGCCGCGAATCACGGTGTGGAACCCGCCGCCTGAGTTCTCCGGCAAGGAGTCGTACCGGGCAGGGTCGGCGTGATGCACCGACCCGTCCGCCAGTGCATGCAGCGACCGCACGAGCGCGACGTAGTTGAGCTTCACCAGCGTCGGATCGGGATTGGCATCGGGCCAGGGGCCGGTCTCAATGAGCAGCACCGGCGTGCCGACCAGCGTCAACTGATCGCCAAACGCACGCGGCTCAAACGAATCGTCGTACCGTCCGATGCGCCCGAGCGCATAAGGCTCCAACGCGTCACGAATCACGGCGCCCAGCTTCTTGGTGAGGACACGGCCGTCGTTCATCGACCGCGCCTCGTCGTAGGCCACCGACAACAACGAGATGGCCGCGCCCATCATCGGCGGCCCTACCGACGTGCGCCAGTTCTGGTTGTGCAGGTTGTACCCGACCTGCGGGTTGAGCGAATCCCGCAGCGCCTTGAGCAGCCGCGCCTCAGGCGTGGCCAGGTCGAGCGCGTCCCTATTGATGTCGATGTTCTGGACGTTCCGCCGCTGAAACCGCTCGGCACCATCTGGATTGAGCATGGGCACGGTGTGCACGGTGAGCTGATTCAGCAGATGCGCCACCGCAGGCTCATGCTGGTGCCTGCGGATGTACTCGTAGAGATCAAACAACGCCGAGGTCGCCGTGGGCTCGTCGCCATGCATCTGGGACCACATCAACACCACAAACGGCCCGCGCCCGAACGACACACTCCAGATTTCGCGGTTCTCGACCGACCGGCCCTCTTCCTTGACCAGGAACAGTGACCCGCCGGCGTCCCGAATGGCCATCACCCGCTGCCGCACCTCCGCGTGATCCACCAGCGGCGACAACGGCGAGGACACCTTCTCCGCGTCCCACATCCGCGCCAACGTGGGTGCGTTCGGGGCGATCGGAGGGTGACGAATCGGAAACCGTGACGGCGTCGTCGCACACGCGGTCAACGCGAGCAGCGCCACGCCGACGACGAACGGCTTCACGGCTGGAATCGCACGCGCGTCAGCACGCCGCCGGGTGCCAGGAAGAAGAGACTGTCGTATTCGCTCTCGCCGATGATGACGTCCGGACCGCCGAGCGCCTTGATGATGGCCGGCACTGAATTCGAGTGACCCACCACCAGCACCGCGCCCGTGGTGTGCGCCTTGATCTTCGCAACGAGCGACGCCTGGTCGCGCGACTCGATCGCCTCTGGAGAAATCTTCAGAACACCGGCGAGCGGCGCCGCCGTGTCGATGGTCCGCTTGTACTGGGTCGTGACGATCTTCGTCACGCCCGCGTCCTTGAGCATCGCCGCGAGCGTCAATGCCCGCGCCTTCCCGGTCGCCGACAGTTCCGGATCAGCCGGCGTCATCATCGCGTTGGCCGCAGGCGCGCCACCATCCGCCCGTTCGGCATGCCGCACCAGAATGACCATCTGCGCCGACGCCACCGAGGGCGCGACCAACATCACCAACACCACCCACACCACCGACATCACGTGTTTCATGTCGCTCTCCACCGCGCCACGGCAAACAACACCGCACCGACCACGAGACCTATCCCACCGACCTGCAACTGCAGCGTCGTCGCCCCACCAAGAATGGCGAGCGAGACCAGCAGTGCGACGATCGGAATCACCGGACCGCCGGGAATCGTGAATGCGGCCGGTCCCTGCCGCCGCAGCACGAGCACGGACGCACACGTGCCCGCGTAGACCATCAACCGGCTCACCGCGCTGCTCGCCGCCATCGTCACGAAGTCGCCAAACAGTGCGAGCCCCAAGGCGACGAGCGACGTGAACACGATTGCGACCGCCGGCGTGTGGAACCGCGGATGCACTCGACCGAGGATCGACGGCAGGTCGCCCTGCTCAGCGAGTGCGAACAGGTTGCGCGACCCCGACAGCGCCTGCCCCATGTTGTTGCCGCTCATGGACACCGCACCGCCCGTGGTCATCAATAACGCGCCCCACACACCAATGAACAACAACGAGGCGTCAGCCAAGGGGCGTTGAGACGATCCGATGTCCGGCAACGTGCCCATCGCCACCACCTGCGCCAGCGTCATCACGATGGCCACAATGACGATGGTCATGACCATGGCGAAGGGGACGGCCCGCGTGGGATCCTTGGTCTCGCCCGCGGGTACACCGACCACTTCGTAGCCGCCGTACGCGAAGATGAGCAGCAGCGCCGCCGTCGAAATCTGCGTCCAAGTCGGCGCCAGCTCTGGCACCAGTGCGGAGAACGCCACATGCGGCAATCCGAGGAAGATGAAGATCACCAGCGGCGTGAGCTTGCCGATCGTCAGTGCATTGACGACCCAGGCACTTTGGCGGATGCCAAGCACGTTGATGGTCATGATGGTGAGAATGACGCCTGTGATCACCACTTCGCGCGCGAGTCCGGGTTGATCGGCCCCGAGTGATGGCCAGTAGTATGCGAGCGCGGTCGTGAGCCCGTTCACGACCGAGGCCCAGCTGGTCACGCGGGTCACCCACATCATCCAGCCGACCTCAAAACTGAAGAACCGCCCGAAAGCCGCGCGTGTGTAGAGGTACGCGCCACCGGTGCCGTCAAAGCGGCTGCCGGCTTCGGCGAAGTTGAGCGCGATCATCAGCGAGAGAATCCCAATCAGCGCGACGGCAATCGCGCTCCAGGGACCGATCTCCCGTGCCAGGGGTGCGGCCATCAGGAAGACCGCCCCGCCAATGACCTGATTGACGCCGATGGCGGTCAGGTCCCATTTGCCCAGCTCGCGTTTGAGGCCTGCCATGGTTTGGTGTGAGTATATTGGGGCTGCCCGGAGCCACCAAGCCTGATGTCCGCCACACCTCGTCCCCCGCTCCCCCCGACCGCGTTCACCCTGCCGGCGAAGTACTACACCGACCCGGCGATGTTCGAGCGCGAACTCGACGTGTTCTTCCGTCGCATGTGGGTGTGTGTCGGGCGGTTCGAGGAATTGGGTGAGCACGGGTCATATCTCGCCCGCCATCTCGCAGGGGATTCACTGTTCCTCGTGCGCACCAGCCGTCCCGGTGAGCCAGACGCGGTCAAGGCCTTCCACAACCTCTGTCGGCACCGCGGCACGGCCCTCTGCGCCGAAGAGCGCGGACACTTCGCAGGATCGATTCAGTGCGAGTATCACGCGTGGACGTACGACTTTGACGGCCAGCTGATCGGTGCGCCGCACATGGACGGGTCACCGCACTTCCGCAAGGAGGACTTCCCGCTGCTGCAGGCGCGTGCCGGCGTGTGGGACGGGTTCATCTACGTCTGCCTGTCAGATACCGGTCCCACACTCGAGCAGCAACTCGCCGACATGCCGACGAAGTTCCGGCCCTGGCACATGGGGGAGCTCCGGCGAGGCGACGGCATCACCTACGACATCCGGGCCAACTGGAAGCTCATCATCCAGAACTTCAGCGAGTGCCTGCACTGCCCCAACCTGCACCCGGCGCTCAACAAGCTCTCGCACTATCTGAGCGGCGAAAACGAGCCGCTGCGGCCCACCTACATGGGTGGCCGCATGGACCTCAACGACGGCGTGGCGACGATGTCGATGGACGGCACGTGCCGGCGGGATTTTCTGCCCGGCCTCGCACCCGAGGATCAACGGCGCGTCTATTACTACGCCCTCTTCCCGAATCTGCTGATCAGCGCACATCCCGACTACGTGATGACCCACACGCTCTGGCCCATCGCCACCAATCACACACGTCTCGTCTGCGAGTGGTATTTCCATCCTGACGAAATGGCCAAGCCCGGATTCTCGTCAGCCGACGTGCGGGCGTTCTGGGACATGACAAACCGCCAGGACTGGCACGTCTGCGACCTCGCGCAACGCGGCATCAGTGCCCGCGCCTATCGCCCAGGCCCATACTCTGCGCGCGAGGACCTGCTCTACGCCTTCGACAGATTCATTGTCGCTGCACACGAGTAACTCACCATGGAAAGATCGCTTCCCGCGTGTTGAGTCCATCGTAGGCGCCGTAGAGGATGTAGACCGCGCTCACGATCCAGCACAACAGGATCAGGCGCCGGGATCTGGGCGACAGTGAAGGCGTGATCACCGCAGCCAGGGCGAGCAGGATAAACACTTCGTAAGACGTACGTTGTGCATTCCCGATGTGTCCCCACACGTTTGGAAACGTCAGCGACAAGGCCATCAGGCCATAGCCGACCAGCGCGAGGCCGATGTGGCGGCCAACCTGCGTCCACAGGCTGAAGGCCACTGTCGACACGAGCATCAGCAGTGGCGGGAACCACACCGCCGCCAATCGTACCGAGATGCCACACCTGTGGCGCGAGCACCACGGCCAACAATTCGACAAAGGAACTCGCCGGCATCATCAGCAGGAACGACGACACCCACGGCGACACCACCATGGCCACTGCCAGCACAGCACCGGCGGCCACCACAGCGCGATGCACGAGCACGACACGTCTCGACCATGTGGTCGCCGGTCGCACCAGCAGGATCCCCCACAACACCAGCCAGGTCACACCAACGACAACCCAGTTCGGGCGATGAAAGTCGGCGTTCACGTTGGGCAACACGTGAAACGGAAACAGCCGCGAAGACGACCCGTGGTGCGTGGCAATCTCCAGGAACTCCAGAGACCAGTCAGGTCCCTCGCCCGTCAGCAGGATTTGATGCGCCGGTCCGCGCACCCACCCGGTCGACACGACACAGTCGAGTCGCCTTGACGTCAGTGGAGCGATGGTCGCGGTGCAGACGGGCTGGTCGTCCACCTCGATCGCAACAGTCTGCTGGGCCGGCAACGAGTTGTGCAGGACGGCGATCAGCGCGACAGGCGCACTCAGCTGCGCTGTGCGGGCGTCGTGGGATGTATCAATCCGGACAGTGCCATCGACCGCAGGCACCGGAAGTGTGACGAGTTTGACGCGCACCGCGTCGAACTCGGTGAACACGCGCGTCGCAAGCACGACACACAGCGCCCCAGCGACAATCGCCGACGCAGCGATCCGGACCGCCCGCAGGTCAACCAATCCGGACATGCCGCGATTATCTCACCCAACCCTACTCAACCTTCCTTGATGGGTTGAAGAACGGCATCGGCACCACCGTCGCAGGCACACGATGGCGCACCACATCCACGGTGTGTTCGACCTCGATCTTCGACCCTGTGGAGGCATGTGCCACGTCAACCGTCGCGAGTCCGATCATCTGCTTGAGAATCGGCGACCACGTTGACGACGTCATGCGGCCGATCTGGCGGCCGCCAACCGACACCGGCACGGCCACGCGCGACGCCGTAGCCTGCGCCATGGGCGGCAACCCGACAGCTTCGTACAGTTTCTCGACGGCCGGCCAGTCAACTGCCACGCCAACAATCCGCCGCCGCGGCGCGCGTGCCTGTTCAGCGGCCAGCGCCGCGCGCCCGATGAAGTGTTCCTTGTTGAAGTCCACAAGCCGACCGAGACCCAGCTCAAACGGCGAATACAACTGCGACGCGGTCAACGCCTTGCGCGCGCTGAAGAAGTCCACATCGATCAACAGGAGCCCGGCTTCTATGCGCGCCACATCAAGCGCGAGCATGCCGGCCGGTCGCAACCCATGGGCCGGGCCGTGCGCCATCAACGCGTCCCACACCTTGGTCGCATCCTCACGATGCATCCAGATTTCGTAACCCAGGTCCCCGGTGTACCCGGTGCGCGACACATCCACCTTCGCGCCCGCGATGGTCCCGGACGTCACCCGGAAGTACTTCAATGCCGCAATATCCGCATGCACGACGTTGCGCAGCAACGTCGCCGACGTCGGTCCCTGCACCGCAAGCGCCGCAACCGACTCCGACACATCCTCGATCGAGACCTGCAACCCCGCCGCATGCTGGTGGAACCACCGGAGGTTCGGTTCCGCCGCCGTCACGCGAAACTTCTGCTCCCCCAGCCGGCTCACCGTCCCATCGTCAAGCACCCGGCCATGTTCGTCACACCACGGTGTATAGATGACCCGACCGACCGCAAGGCCGTTGGCGTCCCGTGTGATCACCCGATCAACAAGCCGCGACGCGTCGGGTCCCGTCATCAGGTATTTGAAGAGGGGCGAGATGTCGAACAGGGCCGACCCGTTCCGAATGGCGTTGTATTCGTGTTCGTGATGCGCCTCATAGGCACTGACCGTGTAGTACCCGGCCCACTCGCGGTAGTTGAGACTGCCGCACAGCGGGAAGGTCCGTTCGTGAAAAGGGGTTCCTACGGGCATAGGTGATTCTAGTCGGGGTCCTGGGTCCGGGGTCCAGGGGGCCTTCTGGGCTCTTGCAGCAGGGTGACCCGGGCGTCCAGTTCCAGCGCGAATCGGCCAGTTCGACCGGTTCAGCAGGGCGCTGGCGCACATATGTCCCTTTGATCCGGCAGGCACGCTCATCGGCCCGTGCGTCCGCCGTCGTCACGTCTGCGTTCAGATGTTCACAGTCGTCTTCGATCCACACGGCGACTACCCTCGCGCCGGAGAGATCGAGCCGAGCAATGCGCGTCCCCATATGGATCGCCATGCCCTGTTCGAGGAGCGAGATGAGGTCAGCGGGCACCGTCACGGCAGGCGGCTGCGAGTATACGTTAATGAGTTCTCAGGGAACGCCGGTCGGCTCCGTCTGTATCGCACGGAGACGACAGAATGACCACAACCCAAGTTGCTTCAACGACCACCATTCCCGCCGGCGCCTTCGGTCCAGGGTCCGGTGTTCGGGAATTCAGTCCGCAGTACCCCTTGTGGAGTGGCCGCAGTGGACCTTGGCCTTTGGACCCCGGACCACTAGAATGTCTCCGCATGCCACAACAGTACGACGCCATCGTCATTGGCGCCGGCCACAATGGATTGACCGCTGCCGCGTACCTCGCCCGGGCAGGGCGCAAGGTGGTGGTACTCGAACGACGCCATGTGGTGGGTGGCGCGGCGGTCACCGAAGAAGTCTTTCCAGGATTCAAGTTCTCGGTGTGTTCGTACGTCGTGTCGCTCCTGCGGCCCGAGATCATCCGCGAACTGGATCTCGCCAGCCACGGCCTCGAAATCCTGCCTCTGGACGGCACCTTCACGCCGATGCCGAACGGCGACCACCTCTGGCGCACCAACGATCACGCCCAGACGTTCCGAAACATCGCGCGGCACTCGCGGATGGATGCCGAGGCGTACGACGAATACGGGCGTGCGATGGTGGAGATGGGCCGGTTCGCAAAGCCGATTCTCGGCATGACGCCGCCCGACCCGTTTTCGATGCGGCTGCGCGAGCTGAAACCGCTGCTCGACATTCTCAACCGCTTCCGCGGATTGCCCGACAACGATCGCTACAACCAGCTGCAACTGCTCACCATGAGCGCCACGGACTTCCTCGACCAGTGGTTCGAGACCGATGTGCTGAAAGCGACGATGTCAGCGTCGGGCATCATCGGCACGTTCCTCGGGGTGAAATCACCAGGCACGGCGTACGTGCTGCTCCACCACTACATGGGAGAGATCGACGGCGCGTTCCGGTCATGGGGCCTGTCACGCGGCGGCACCGGCATGGTGTCCGAATCGATTGCCTCAGCCGCGCGTGCTGCCGGCGCCGAGATTCGCACCAAATCAACCGTGACGAAGATCATGGTATCGAACGGCCGCTCCAGCGGTGTCGTGCTGGAAAACGGCGACTACATCCTGGCAGACACCGTTCTCTCAAGCGTTGACCCGCGCCTCACGTTCCAGAAGATGGTGGGCGAGGAACATCTGCCGACCGAGTTCGTCGAGGACATCCGCCGCTACAAGTTCCGCGGCTCCTCCGGCAAGGTCAACATCGCGCTCGACGGACTGCCCGACTTCACCGCGATGCCCGGCGTGGGGCCACATCTGCGCGGTGCAATCTCCATCTCGCCCTCGGTCGAATACATGGAGCGGGCGTACGACGATGCGAAGTATGGGCGGTATTCGACACAGCCGTACATCGACATCGTGATCCCGAGTCTGACCGACCCCTCCGTGGCACCGCCCGGCAAACACGTGATGTCGTGTTTTGTGCAGTACGCGCCGTACGACCTCCGCAATGACGATGGGTCGCCGGCGGACTGGGACGATCATCGCGAAGCGTTTGGTGACGCCGTCATCAACGCCATCGCCCGGCACGCGCCGAACATCCGCGAACGGATCCTGCATCGGCAGGTGTTGACGCCACTGGACATCGAGCGCGAGTTCGGGCTGTCGGAAGGCAACATCTTTCAGGGCGAACTGACACTCGAGCAGTTGTTCTTTCTGCGGCCGGCGCCGGGCTGGGCCGACTACCGCACGCCGATCAAGGGGCTGTATATGTGCGGATCGGCGACGCACCCAGGCGGCGGCCTCATGGGCGCGCCCGGCCGCAACGCTGCAATGAAGGCGATGCAGTCATGACCGACGTCATCATCATCGGCGGCGGTCTCAACGGTCTTGTGGCCGCGAACGTGCTCGCAAAGAAACAGTTCTCGGTGCTGGTGCTCGAACGTGAGGACCAGGTCGGCGGCGCTGCGGTCACCGGCACGTCGGCCCTTGGAGTGAAGTTGCCGACGCTGAGCCACGCGCTGGGCCCGGTGAGCGCGGATGTCTGCCGCACGCTCAAGCTCGATCGAGCCGGCATTGAATTCATGATGCCGGACCCGGTGCTGACGACATTCGGCACGAAGGGCGAGGTGATCACGTTCCATCGCGATCACATCCTGTCGGCCGCGTCGATTGCACGTGTGTCATCGGCGGACGCGGCAAAGTGGCAGTCGTTCGGTGTGACGCTGCAGCGACTGGCCCACGTGTTGAAGGAGCTGAATCGGCACCAGCCGCCGTCGGTTGACTCACCGGCCTCGGCGGATTTGTGGCGGCTGCTGAAGGTTGGCCGGCATGCCCGGGCGCTGGGCAGCCGCGAACTCGCACGACTCGGCCGGTACGTGCCGATCTGCGTCGCAGACCTGGTGTCGGAGTGGTTCGAAAGTGACCTCGTGCAGGCGGCTGTCGCCGCGCGAGCCATCTTCGGTCACCACATGGGCCCGTGGTCGGCGGGCACCGGTGCGCTGTTGTTACAGCGGTTGGCTGAGGACCCGATGCCCGTGGGCGGAGGCGCCACCATCGAGGGAGGGCCGGGCGCATTCTCAGCCGCGCTGGCCTCGATGGCGACACAGTCGAACGTCACGATTCGCACGGGCGTGAAGGTGGCGCGCGTGCTCACACACGCAGGCGCTGCTGCCGGCGTTGTGCTGGAGTCTGGTGAGGAGATCCAGGCACACGTGGTCGTCGGTGCGATCGATCCGAAACAGCTGCTGCTTTCACTGGTGGACCCGACCGACCTGCCGCCCACGTTCCGTCAGCGTGTGCAGCAGATTCGCGCGCGCGGAGTCACCGCGAAGATCAATCTGACCCTGAACGGTGTGCCGGCATTCACGGCGCTCCATGGTGACGACCTGCCGTTGCGAGGACGAATGCTCATCGCACCGTCAATCGACTACCTTGAGCGCGCGCACGACGCCACAAAGTACGGCGGGATGGCAGCCTCACCGTGGGTGGAGTTGAGCTGCCCGGGCATCAGCGACGACACGTTGGTCGCGCAGGGTCACCATCCACTCTCAATGTATGTGCATGGTGTGGCGAACAACTCCGGCATCACGCGCGAGGAAGTGCTCAAGCGCGCACTCGCGGTGATTGCGCCGCATGCACCGGCGCTCGAATCGCAGATTGTCGAACGGGAAGTCCTCACGCCGGCGGACCTGGAAGCCCGCTGGGGCTACAGCGGCGGGCACTTCTTCCACGGAGAGGGCGCGCTGGACCAGTGGTGGGTCAGCCGGCCACTACTCGGCTGGGCGGATCGCTACGCGTCGCCGATTGAGGGGTTGTTTCTCGCGAGCGCAGGCACACACCCAGGCGGCGGACTCACCGGTCAGTCGGGCCTCAACGCCGCGCGTGTCATCTCAGGCGTGCTCGGCCGTCGGCGTCGCTGACTCGTTGTCCACCACGTCGCCCTGCCGATGACGGTGGGGGCATTGGGTGTGCGCGTGATCCACGACGGCAAGCGGCGCACCGGCCCACACCTGATACACGCCCACCAGGCAACCACACGCGCTGGTCCCGCTCGCGAGCATTGTTCTCAACGCGGGCGACCATGAACCGATACTCAACACTCGACGCGTTTCGCGCTTCCCAACAGGCATCTCAAGAACATTGGACCGGGCGCCGATCCGAAAAGTGACATCGTCACGCCTCAAAACATGTCCAGCGGCCACCAGACCTGGTGGGCGGGTGGGCGGATGGGCAGGTGGCGGACCATCATGACTTCGGGGGCATCAAAGGGTGCGCTGAGGTGGACCTGGGGTGGATGCAGGCCTGGGGGGAGCCACGCGCGCAAGGTGCGATCGCCTTGTGAGGGATCCCGCTCGACGTAGGCCTCCAGGAGCGCGCCGATGCGGGCACCGGACGGGTCGCGATCGCCGCAATCCTCAAGGACGACACCCTCGGGTCCGCGACTGACGATGATGAAGGCAGCGGCACGGTAGCCCTCTTCCGCCACAAACACTTCCACCTGGCGAAGACCGGCCGGGCCGAGTCCTGCACGGAGGCGGCGGCGAGTGATGCCGAAGTCAATCAGGTCAGGCGTGCGGATGAGTGCAAACGACGCGTCGTGCGCGTACGTCATCGACAGCGCCGAGATCTCGGGAAGGTCCAGCGGGTCGGCGGCCCGCACCATGGTGGCGGGAGCCCCGCGTCGGGTGCGTGGCACGTCGATCGTCACCATCCGGCGAGGCACGACGGTAAAACCGAGTCGGGTGTAGTAGTCGGCACCGATCTCCGAGAACAGCAGCGCCACTGTGCAGCCGCGCGCCTCCCCGTCGGCGATCATGGCCTCGATCAGCTTCGGTGCCAGCCCCTGCCCACGGTGCGACTCAGGCGTCAAGACGGCGCCAATGCCAAGGACTCTGGCCGGTTGGCCGCCAATCACGCCGTCGAACAGGTAGCGTTTGGCCGAGGCCACGACGCGATCCCCCTCCACAAAGCCCACCCGAGCCAGATTCGACTTCCCCCAGGTAGTCTTCATCTGGGCCAAGTTCCACAGGCCATACGCCTTCCGGCTCAGCCCATCCCCCCACAGGTCATAGGTGTCATCCAACACCTGTTCCAAGAGGGGCCCGTCAATCTCTCTCAATTCCATCGACCCATCCACACATCCACCCAACCGCCCAACCGCCCAACCGCCCAACTTTTAACTATCATTCCCCAGTGCCGGTCCAAACAGTCATGAAACGCCATCTTTCATTCTCCGGACGCCTGGTCGCCGCTGTGGTGGCGGCCGGTCTCGGCGTCGCCGCACCACTCTCCGGTCAGTCGGTCGCTGTGAAGGCCGACACCGACACCGTCGTCCACGTCTTGAATCGGCTTGGGTACGGACCGAGGCCGGGGGATGTCGCCCGTGTGAAGGCGATGGGCCTTGAAGCGTTCATCGAGCAGCAGCTGCATCCCGAGCGCATCGTGGATCCCGTGATCGACCGCCGCCTTGCGGCGTACCCGACTATTCAACTGACCACGGCCGAGATTGCGCGCGACTACTACGGACCGGCCGAGGCGCTGCGCCGCGCTGGGCAGCAGGCTGCCGGACGACTGGGCCGGCCACCCACTCCGCCGGTGATGATGGATCCGACGATGATGGGACAGGCGGGTCAACCCGCGCGACCGGCCCAGAACGTGACACCAGAAATGCAGGCTGCGCGTCAGCGTGAGCAACAGATCCTCCAGGACCTGATGCAGGCGCGTCTGATGCGCGCGGTGGTGTCCGAACGGCAGCTTGAGGAAGTGCTTGTTGATTTCTGGTTCAACCACTTCAATGTGTTTTCGGGCAAAGGGCAGGTGCGCGTCTACCTCACCGAGTACGAACGCGACACCATTCGTCCGCATGTGCTTGGCAACTTCCGCGACATGTTGGGCGCCGTTGCTGAGAGCCCGGCGATGTTGTTCTACCTGGACAACTTCCAGAACGTGGATCCCAAAGCCGCGCAGCGTCAGGCGGACGAGCAGATGGCACGTCAGCGCCTCGCCGCCGCGCGTGGTGGGCGTGGCGGCAGGGGTGCGGCGCGGCCACAAAATCAGCAGCAGATGGAGCGCCAGCAACAGCTGTTGCAGCAGGCGCGCAATCGCGGGCTGAACGAAAATTACGCGCGCGAATTGATGGAGCTCCACACGATCGGCGTGGATGGCGGTTACACGCAGGCTGACGTCGTGGCCGTGGCCCGCGCGTTCACGGGCTGGACCATTGATCGTCCGCGCGATGGCGGGTCATTCCAGTTCAACGCCGCGATGCACGACAACGACCCGAAAGTAGTGCTTGGCACGACGATCAAGGCCGGCGGAAAGAAGGACGGCGAGGCCGTGCTTGATCTGCTCGCCACGCATCCGGCGACCGCGAAGTTCATCTCGGAAAAACTCGCACGCCGCTTTGTGTCGGATACGCCGCCCGCGTCGCTGATCGATCGTGCCGCGAAGGTGTTCCTCAGCTCGAAGGGTGACCTGCGGGAAGTGACACGCACCGTCGTGACGTCACCGGAGTTCTTCGCCGTTGAGGCTCGACGCGCCAAGGTGAAGACGCCGCTCGAGTTTGTCGCGTCGGCCGTCCGCGCGTCCGATGCAACCGTCAACAACGTGCAACCACTGGTACAAGCACTGCGCACCCTCGGCATGCCGTTGTATGGCGCGCAGCCGCCAACCGGCTGGGGCGATACGGCAATGGACTGGGTCAACACAGGCGCACTGCTGAATCGTCTCAACTTCGCGATTCAGCTTGCCGGCAACCAGCTCCGCGGCGTGCGCCTTGATGTGCGCACCCTGGCGCCGGACACCGGCGAGACCACCCGCACGCAGCTCGTCACGACACTGGTGTCTGGCGAGGTCTCAGACATCACACGGAATACGCTGGCCAAAGCCGAATCGCCGCAGCATCTGGTGGCACTCACGCTCGGGTCGCCGGAATTTCAGAAGCGATGAGCTCGGAGGCGATTACTGGTTTGTAATCGCCTCCGAGCTCATTTTTCATGAGGATTTGATCATGCTCACACGAAGGGTCTTGCTCAAAAACGGCAGCATGGCGATGTTGAGCCTGGGGTTCGCTCCGGCGTTCTTCGAACGCGCCGCGCAGGCGGCACAGACGAAGCGCAAGGTGCTGGTCACGATCTTCCAGCGTGGCGCCGTGGACGGTCTGAACATGATCGTCCCCTTCGGCGAGAAGGCCTACTACCAGGCGCGGCCGTCGATCGCGATTTCACAGCCGGGACAAGCGAACGGCGCACTCGACCTCGACGGGTTCTTCGGTATGCATCCGCGCATGGCGTCGCTGCATCCGCACTTCAAGCGGGGCGAACTCGCGATCGTCAATGCGACGGGCTCCCACGACCCGACGCGGTCACACTTCGACGCGCAGGACTACATGGAAAGCGGCACACCTGGACTCAAGAGCACCAGGGATGGCTGGTTGAACCGGTATCTGCACGCGAAGGAACACGAGGAAGCCAGCGCCTTCCGCGCGGTGTCGCTCACGCAGCAGCTGCCGCGTGCGCTGCAGGGCCCGGCGCCGGCGCTCGCGATCGACCAGCTCGGACGATTCGGCGTTCGAGCCGGTGAGGCCGGCGACATGATGCAGTCCTCTTTCGAGGCGCAGTACGCCGCGGCCGCTGATGCGATGCTCCGTCCGACTGGCAAAGAGGCGTTTGAAGCCATCAAACAGCTGCAGTCCGTGGACATCGCGACATACACGCCGCAGAACGGCGCCGTGTATCCGAACAGCGGATACGGCCAGGCGCTCAAACAGATCGCGCAACTCATCCGCACGAACATGGGTCTCGAAGTGGCGTTCGCTGAGTCCGGCAACTGGGACCACCATGCCAACGAAGGTCCGGCCATCGCCAACCGGCTTGGCGACTTCGCCAGTGGCATCGCCGCCTTCGCGCAGGACCTCGGCGACAAGATGGCCGATGTTGTGGTGCTGACGATGTCGGAGTTTGGCCGCACGGTGGCGGAGAACGGCGCGCGCGGCACGGACCACGGCCACGGCAACGCGATGCTGCTGCTCGGCGGGAATGTGAAGGGCGGAAAAATCTACGGCCAGTGGCCCGGCCTCGAACGCGAACAACGTTACGAAGGCCGCGACCTGGCGATCACGACCGACTTCCGTGACGTCTTCTCAGAAGCGCTCACAGGCCACCTCGGAGCCCGGGACACGGCCCGAGTGTTTCCAGGGCACAAGCGCGGAAAAGCACTCGGAATAGTTGGGTAGATGGGCGGGTGGGCAGCTGGGCGGATGGGCAAAAACCATCCGCCCAGCTACCCAACAACCCAGTTGCCCATCCGAGCGCGGCACGCGTCAGCGCGTCGCGCTCCAGTCGGCGCCTTTGATCGACTTGCCGTCGGCCGACACAGTGCCCGTGTAGGTGGTGCCGCCCGCAGTAAAGGTGATCGAGGTGCCGTCGAGTTTGCCGTCGGTGATGGCGACTGAGCCCATCGTGCCCGTCACGTTCTGAAACTCCTGATTCAACGTCAACGCCTGCCCGTTCATCGTCCACTTGCCGTTCACCTTGGCGGGAACGATCCAGAGGTGGGCGGTGCACCAGGACACGCAGTCTTCGGACACACGACGCGTTTCATCCGGCACCCACTCATCCTCGCCCGAGCCCATCATGAACGTGTTGGACACGATGCGTGTGCCGGGCTTCATATCGAGGATCTGTGGACGAATGCGGAGGTTGATGTCGGGCAGCAGGAACAACGTCAGGACGTTGGCCTGCGAGAAGTCCGTCTTGAAGAGGTCGGCCTGGCGGAAAGTCGCGCGATCGGTCACGCCGGCTGCCTTCGCGTTTTCGACCGAGAGCGCCACCATGTCCGGGTTGTACTCGATGCCCAGTGCGCGCGCACCCCGCTTTGCCGCCGTGATGACCGTGCGGCCGTCACCCGACCCGAGATCGATGTGATAGTCGTCCTTGGTGAGTTTCGCCATGTTGAGCATCAGCTCAACGGTCTCCTGCGGCGTCGGCACCCAGACCACGTCCTTGCCCGCCTGACCCGATCGCGGTTCGAACTTCTGCTGCGCACCCACACCCTGCACCAGCGCAGCCACCATGACCGCCGCCAGCGCACCACATACCATCCGTCGTCCGTCCAGTCGCATTACGAGTACCCCCAAGCCGTGAATTGTAACTCCGAAGGCATAATGTCCACGGTCATGATTCTTCGCACCCCCTATCCGGTTGTCTCAGCCTCCAGACTCAAAGCGAACATTCAGCGCATGCAGGCACTGGCAACCCATGCCGGCGTCCGGCTGCGACCGCACGCCAAGACCCACAAGAGCCCGGTCATCGCCCGGATGCAGATCGAGGCAGGAGCGATCGGCATCTGCTGCGCGAAACTCGGCGAAGCCGAAATCTTTGCCGATGAGGGCATTACGGACATCCGGCTCCCTTATCCCGTTCACCCGTCAAACGCCGATCGTGTGCTCGCGTTGCTCGACCGCATCACGCTGTCGTTTATCGTCGACGACGAGGACGTAGCGAAGGATTGGTCGTCGGTGATGAGCCGGGCCGGGAAGGTGGTGAACATCCTGGTGAAGGTGGATGTCGGATTCCACCGCTGCGGCATGGATCCGGCGGCGCCTGATCTGGTCGAGCGCATTGCGCGGATTGCGGCGCTGCCCGGACTCGCGTTCAAGGGCATTCTGAGCCATGCCGGCAATGCCTACCATGCGGGATCGCCCTATGAGCTTGCGGCCATGGTGGCGACCGAGACCGAGATCATGATCGGCCTTGCCGGGAAGCTGCGGGCTGCCGGTGTGACGGTGGAAGAGATCAGCGTCGGATCCACGCCGACGGCGGCGTTGGCACCAACGCAGCGGGGCATCACGGAGATGCGCCCTGGCAACTATGTGTTTTTTGACAGGACGCAGGTCTCGCTTGGATCCGCGACCTTTGCGAACTGTGCTCTGTTCGTCGTCGCCACGGTGGTCAGCCGGCCGGCGCCGGATCGCGTGATTCTCGACTGCGGCAGCAAGACGTTGACCAATGATGGAGCCCGCGGCTTCACTCCCGCGCCCGGGCACGGTTTGGTGTTCATGTCGACGAACGAGGACGTGCCCGAACCGGCGATTCTTATTGAGCGGTTGTCCGAGGAGCACGCGACCTGTCGTGTGCCTGAGGATTCCCCGCTCCGGCCCGGCGACCGCGTCCGGGTGCTTCCCAACCATGCCTGTACGGTGACCAACCTCATGGATTCGCTCGTGCTGGCCCATGAGGATGGGTCCATGGGCCGGTTGCCCGTCGCTGCGCGTGGGCGAATCTGGTAGAGTAGCAGCCGCGATGACCCCCAAAACCCCACCTTCGGGTGACGCGCTCGGCATGGTCGAAACGCGCGGTCTGGTTGGCATGATCGAGGCCGCCGACGCGATGGTCAAGACAGCCAACGTGACGTTTGTCGGCTATCAGAAGGTCGATGCCGGTCTCGTCACCGCCATTGTCCGCGGCGATGTCGCGTCCGTAAAGGCCGCAACCGACGCGGGCGCCGCCGCCGCGCGCAAGGTCGGCGAACTCGTCGGCGTGCACGTCATTCCCAGGCCCGCTGACGACGTGTCGGATGTTTTCCCGATCGAGTAACACGGTCCGCGGTCCGCAGCTTGCCCCGCCGTAGCCTTGGCGTAGGCGGGTCCGCTGGTCCGCAGTCCGCAAGTCCGAAGTCGGCAGTTGGGGAGATTCCCGTGGAGCGGCTATCATGCGCTCCATCAACGAGTTCTGCTTTGATGGACAACCTATTGATTGTCGGTGGCGTCTTGCTCTTGGTCGGCGGTCTTGCCCAGTCATGGCTCTCGCTGGGTCTCTTCCGACTTGGTCGGCAGTGGCGCGGCTCTGCGATCATCTCTGGCGGGTTCGTCCTCTGGGGTGTGGCCGTCTTGGTCGGCATCCAGTCCAGAGGTTCCTTGCTTGGTGCGGTACTTACTTGGGTTGTTGTCGTCGCAGTGTGGGGTGGTCTGTGGCTGCGGTGGCGGGAGCAAGCCCAACAACTCTGAAGACGCGCCCTAACTTGGCCTACAGTCGACGGCGACGCGTGCCATCTTGCCTGATGGTCCGCGCCGAGGCAGGCGGGGCTCTGCCTGGAGTCGCTGTCACCGCAACGCTGCACACCGGTGGCGATCCCCACAGGGCAACGACCGGCAGCGACGGCACTTACGAATTCAAGGCGCTGCCGGAAGGCGACTATCAGGTCGACTTCGATCTGACAAACTTCAACGTCATTCGACGGAACGGGATTCGTGTCCGGCGTGACGCGGCGACTCATGTCGAGGTTATGATGCACATCAAGGCGATGTGCGAGTGTGTCGAGCTGGGACCTCGCGGCATCGGTCTCCAGGAGCGTGCCGGACGTGTCGTGTCCGACACGGGCCGACCTCTGCTGTATGCCCTGCTCGAAGTCAGAAGCCAGACGATCCATGAGTCGGCGTACGCCGACCGCGAGGGACTGTTCCGAGTCATGGTGCCCTCGAACGAACCATGGGTGTTGACGGCCTCGACCACCGGATTTCAGCCGGAAAGCCGACAGGTTCGAAGCGCAGATGCGGCGCCCCTGATCTCCCGGTTGCCAGCCGTCTCCTCCGCTCCATGGCGGGACCTTCAGGAATTCAGGCGCGGATGCCATTGCCTAGGCGACGTGTTTCGGCACCAGGGACGATAGACCAGCACTCTCATGCACCTGCTCTCCGGAATCGTCGTCGTCAGCTTCGGCCTGTATCTGATCGGCCTGGCAGCCGTGATCGTGGCCGCGCCGGCGGTCGCCGATCGGTTTCTCAACGCCTTCGCGAGTTCGGCCAGGACCCACTACACCGAGCAGGCCCTCCGTCTGTTGGTCGGCGGGGCCACCATCAACTTCGCCGGCGCGATGTGGTTCGAGGATGCCTTCCGGCTCTTCGGCTGGCTGGTCATCGTCAGCACTATCGGGTTGCTCTTGATCCCGTGGCAGTGGCACCACAGGTTCGCGTCACGCGTGATGCCGCCGATGATCGAGCGCAAGTGGCTGCTGGCGGTTGGCTCGTCGGCGCTCGGGGCGTTCGTACTCTACGCTGCCTCGCGGACCGTGATTCAATAGACCGCACCCCATGAAGTCCTATCGCAAAGAACTCTGGTTCGACGTCCCCACACGCCGGGCGTTCCTGAACATCACCCCCGACGTTGAAGCGTGCCTGCGCGAGAGTGGCGTGACCGAGGGCCTTGTGCTCGTGAACGCGATGCACATCACTGCGTCGGTGTTCATCAATGACGATGAGCGGGGGTTGCACAAGGATTACGAGGCGTGGCTCGAAGAGCTGGCTCCGCACGAGCCGACATCACAGTACCTGCACAACCGCACTGGCGAAGACAACGCCGACGCACACCTGAAGCGCCAGATCATGGGCCGCGAGGTCGTCGTCGCCATCACAAAAGGCGCGCTCGACTTCGGACCGTGGGAGCAGATCTTCTACGGCGAATTCGACGGACGACGCCGCAAACGCGTGCTGGTGAAGATCATCGGCGAGTAAGCGCTCCGTTATCGCTTCAAGCCTCGATCGAGAAACTCAATCAGGTTCCTTGTGAGCGCCACGCGATCCTGATCGCGCAGATACATCATGTGCCCTGATTCGTAGTACTTCAGCGTGATGTTGCGCTGCAGCCGCGCGGGGATGCCGAGGTGCGACATCGTGAACTCCGCCGGGAAAAACGGCGTGGCCATGTCGTAGTAGCCGTTCTCGACCTGGACCACCATGTGCGGATTGGCCACCATGGCCTGCACGAGATCACCCTGCACATTCGGGGCACTCGGAAAAAACCCGCGCCCACCGGCCTGACGCACCCAGTTCCACCGGCCACCAGCACCGTTGGTGTTGAGATAGGGACGGTCATCGCCGAACTTGAGAACCTCACGTGTGAAGTGATTGACGGCCGCCGTGTATGCGCTGCCCACGGCCGCGTTGAACGGATCGTTTTCGGCGTTTTCGGTGAGCTGATTGACGGTATCGCCGGCAAAGCGCGCATCGATGCGCCCTGCGGTCAGCCGGCGCGTCCGCATCAACTCCGCGTTGAACTGCCCGAGCGTCGGACGCAGACTGGCGCGCTTGAGATAATCCTCGGACAACCCGGTAAACGTCGAGAGCCTCTTCGCGACGGCAGTCATCTCGGCCTCGGTCAGCGCCGAGCCTTTCATTAACGCTGCGGCATACTCGGAGGTGGCGTACCGTCTCGCATCTTCGAGCAGCTGTTCGAGAGACGACGGCTTGTTCTGCAAGACACCGTGATACCACGCCACGGCCGCATAACTCGGCAGGTAATAGATGTACGGACGGTCGTCGCCAGGCGCAAACGTGATGGTCGACAGGTCGAGCACCATCGACAGCAGGTTGAGCCCGTTCAGGTGCACACCGCGCTGCTGCAGCAGGTTGGCCACCACCGCGCCCCGGAAGGTACCGTAGCTCTCACCAATGATGAACTTCGGCGAGTTCCAGCGTCCGTTCCGGCTGAGCCACGTGGTGATGAACTGCGTAAACGCCGTCGCATCCTCGTCCACCCCATAAAAATCCCGCTCGGCGCCGCGCCCCACAATGCGGCTGAACCCGGTCCCCATCGCATCGATGAACACCAGATCACTCCGATGCAGCATCGTCTCTTCGTTGTCGACGATCTGATAGGGTGCCGGTGGTGTGTACTGGCCGTTGACTGTCACGACGCGCTTCGGGCCCACCGACCCCATGTGCAGCCACATCGACGCCGATCCGGGGCCACCGTTGAAGAGGAATGTGACCGGGCGGGTGCTCTTGTCCTGCACATCGCTGCGAACGTACGAGACGGAATACATCATCCCGATGGTCTCGTCGGTGGCGCTCTTGATCGCCGTGGTGCCTGCAACCGCGTTGTAGGGAATCGACTGATTCCCCAGCTTCATCGTGTGCGAGGTCGTGGACCACTCCTCGGCGGGAACCGCAGAGGGAGTCGCAGGCGCCTGCGCAGCGGCCTGGGCCTGTACCGGCGCACTTCCTCGCCAGGACGGGATGGCGACAGAGACGACGAAGGTCAGGGACGCGGCGACGACGAGTCGAAGGCGTGAGGGCATGGCCGATACTCTACACCGTAGCCATGCGAGACAGCCGGGCTGAAGCCCGGCTGCTCCAACCTGGGCCCGGTTGCTCCACCCTCAGCGCATGATGGCGTTGAACAGCACCTTGAAGGTGCCGAAGGTCTGACCGCGCCACTGCGGGCGGAAGCCAATCAACACCACTTTGCCGTTGCCATGCTGCACTTCAACCGCAGCGGCTCTGCCACGCAGCAGTTTGTCGCCCAGCAGGTACCCTGACGCGAGCAGGTCCCCTTCATCCGCGTACGTCGCGAGCACGGCGCCCTTGAACCCGTCGAGTGTCTCAAACGCAGGGCTGCTGTTGAAGAACACGTGCCCATCGGGCGCAAAACCCGCCATGACGGGATGTGTCGTATCCACCTTCACATTCAGCAGCGACCCGGCGGCAAAAAACTCCTGCCGGCCCACGCCCTGCAGCACGTTGCGCACGGGCAGCTTCAGCTGCTCGATCGCAAACGCCGTGCTCCGGTTCATGGTCACCAGCGTGCCACCAGCGCGAACGAAGTCGTCAATCGCCTTCACCCGCGCGGCATCCTCCGCACCTGCAGCATTGGCGGCAGCGCCAGCCGGACGAAACGCCCCTTCGGTGCCAGGCGCGCCAGCCGCGCCTGCTCGCCCCCCTCGCCCCCCAGCCCCGAGCACGCCACGCGGCTCGTCGGTGATGATAATGGTGTCGAAGCGGTCACGGAGCGGTGCACCGGTGAGATCGGCATCGGTGAGGGCGCTGAACTCGAACTCGAAACGTTCGAGCACCCAGCGCGTCCATCCTTCGTCCATGCTTGCGTTCGGGCGGAACATCGCCACCCGTGGCTTCTTCATCGTTGTCGTCGGCACATCCGAACGGCGGAGATGGACGCCGTTGACGTAGAGGCGGCGCAGGAGGTCGCTGATGCGCACGCCGTCGATGCCGCCGAGCACGTAGTGGGCGGCACGGTCCTGCGTCTCGGGCAGGTACGACACGGCGCCGCCCATCTTCCAGATCTGATTCACGACACGGAAGGCGTTCACTTCGACGGGATTGATCGCAACGTAGGACGTCGGAGGATCGTTTTCGCGCATGGCGGGCGCAAGACCAACACTGGCCGCAGGCGGGACGATGGCGGCAGCGACCGGGTGTGAATCAAATCCGAGTCCGGGCGCGCTGTCAAATGGTGCAGCGTCGGGACCTTGCAGCGAGTTGTACGGCATGGGTGGCGCGTTGGCCGGCACCAGAGTACCAAGCGGCTTCAGGGCCTTGCGCAACTCGTCGGTCATTGGCGTGGTCAACGTCACCATGTTGACCCCCATCGCCATCGGCAGCGTCCAGCCTGCGGCGTCGTAGGGCTGCGCCGGTGCGCCGCCAGGAGTCTCACGGATGTCGGGGTACTTCTGCGGATCAAGCACCGAACGGGCGAGAGCGATGAATTCCTGGTCGGTCGGAATCACCCACGACCCCTCGGGGAATTCCCGAAGGTCGATCGTCACCGCGCGGGTGAGCTGAAACACGCGGATGCCGCCAAACGCGAGCCGGCGCAGCAGCTCGACCGCGGCCACGGGATCGCGCTGCCAGGCGGACACGATGTAAGCGTACGGTCCCGACTTGCGATGTTGCTCGATCTGCGTGATGCCGGCGCGCCACCGGTTCATCAGCAGGTTCTCCCTGAACCGCGCGGCGTAATCCAGCACACCCATCGAGGCGCCGTGCATGTACGCGATGGAGTCGGCGAGACCAAACTTTCCGCCGGGCCACGGGCTCGGGTACAGACTGCGCGGTTGCAGGTCGCGGTACGCCGGTGAAAAGTCCGACGCGGAATACTCGCGCGTGGCCGCCATGTTGGCCAGGGCGGTTTCGGTCCAGTAGGCGGCGACGTTCTTGAAGATCGGCGCGTAATCGATGTAGCCGGGATACCACGCGTCGAACGTGCCCATGTGGGTGGCGCCGACGAGCCCGCGTTCTTCGAGGTACTGCGCCATCGCCATGCCGATGGTGTTGACCGTGCGGGACAGGATCGGCGGCGCGTGCAACGCGATCGGTTCCGCGAAGGGCGGCAGCCAGATGCGCGTCGGGAACGGCGACGTCTGATGATGCACGTGCACGATCTGCGGCTCCCACTGCCGCCACGCCTGCTCCATGACGCGCGACTCGACCATGTTCAACATGTACGCGTCGCGGTTGTTGTCGTGCCCGACGTACTCCTGATACAGACCGGGCATCGGCGCCCCCTCCGTGGGCGTGCCGACGTGTTTCATGTACCAGTCGGCCACCATCTGGTGCCCGTCCGGATTGATCGTCGGCCACAACATCACGATCACGTTGTCGAGGATCCGGGCCGTATCCGCGTCAGTGCGCGTCAACAGGTCATACGCCAGCTGCAACGTGTGCTGCGGGCCGGCGACTTCAGTGGAGTGCAGTCCGCCGTCGATATGAACGATCGCCTTGCCCTCGATGGCGAGGGCGCGGGCGTCAGCGTCCGACAGCCCCTCGGGCGACGCGAGCCGTCGCGCGATCTCGCGGTGACGGTCCACCTTCGACAAGTTCGCGGCACTCGAAATCAGCGCGACGTGAAACGTCCGTCCCTGCGTGGACGTGCCCATCGGCAGCAACGTCAGCTTGTCGCTCGCCGCATCCAGCCGCTGGAAGTACTGAATCGTCTGCTCGTAGGTCGCCAATTTGAACTCGGTGCCCGGCGCAAATCCGATCACCGACGCCGGCGTCGGCACGGGGGCCTGCGCGACCAGCACGGCCGGCGCGAGAAGGGCGAGCGCAAACACGATGGCACGCTGAAACCCAGCGTGCCCCACGTACGGAAATCTCTGTGCGGTCATTCGGTCTCTTTCCTCTTCGGCTTCCGCGCGGCCTTGCGCTTCGCCTTTCCGTTGACGGGTTTGAGTTTCAACGCGTCGCTGCCAAGCAGCGCCTGCATCGGATCCACCAACAGATCGAACACGTGCCCTTGTCGCGTCTGCAGAAACAAGCCGTTGCCATCGGTCAGCAGCCGCAAATCCCCGGCGTCATCCAGCGTTTCGGACAGACGACGCCGGAAGTATTCGCGGAGGGAGTCCATCATCAACTTGAGCTTGGTGTTGTCGAAGCCGCGGCGACGGAGGTCGGCCAGCGCGAGCAGTTCAAGCACGTCCACCGGCGAGTACCGGCGCTCGGTGAAGCCGCCCTGCGACGTGCGGCGCGGCGCAATCGACGGCTGAAACACGCGTGCTTCGTCCCACCACTGAAGCTGCCGGCCGGTGAGGCCGGTCAGGGCCGCCACTTCCCGGGCGGAATAGGACGTCTTGAGCTGCATACCGACAGGTAAGTGTATCGGGGATTACCGGGCCGCCGCGTCCGACGCCCGGGCGCCGGCAAGGTCCTTTTCAGTGACGCCTCCCTCGCTGTGGGTGGACCAGGTGACAGTCACCTTCCGGTAGGAAATCAGCAGGTCCGGGTGATGGTCGGCGGCCTCGGCATCAAATGCCAGCCGGGTGGCAAACGCGATGGCATCGGGGAAGGATGCGAACTGATACGTCCGGACGATCGCCTCACCGGAGGTCGTCCACCCTGGCAGTCCGTCAAGAGCCGTTCGCAGCGCCTCCGGGGTCAGTATGGCCACGGCCCAAGTCTAGCAGCAGGCCCCGGACCGCGGACTGCGGACTGCGGACTAGCTGTATGCTGTCGACCACTGAGGAGATCTCCGCATGCGCAAGCGCCCGATCGACCGGTTCCTGAACGGCATCGAATCCGCCGGCAACAAACTGCCCGACCCGGCGATTCTGTTTGTCATCGCCCTGATCATGGTCTGGGTGTTGTCCGCGATTCTGTCGCCGATCGCCTTCACTGAAATCGACCCGCGCAACCAGCAGCCGATTCAGGTCCAGAACCTGCTGTCGGGTGCCGCGCTCGCCGCATGGCTGGCCAACATGGTGAACGTCTTCGTCACGTTCCCTCCACTCGGCGTGGTTCTTGTCGCCCTGCTCGGCGTCGGCGTCGCGGAATCGGTCGGCTTCCTCAACGCCGGCCTGAAGTGGATGCTCAACCTCACGCCGAAGGCCCTGCTGACGCCGATGCTCGTCGGCGTCGCCTGCCTGAGCCACACCGCCACGGACGCCGGGTACGTGCTCGTGATTCCGCTGGGCGGCGTCATCTTCTACACCGCCGGCCGTCATCCGCTCGCCGGCATCGCAGCCGCATTCGCCGGCGTCTCGGGCGGCTTCAGCGCAAACGTCATCCCGTCGGGCATCGATCCGCTGCTCCAGGGCTTCACACAATCCGCGGCGCAGCTCATTGATCCGGCCCGCATGGTGAACCCTCTCGCGAACTGGTACTTCACCGGCGCCTCCACATTCCTGATCATGCTGCTCGGCTGGTACCTCACCGACCGCATCGTCGAACCCCGCCTGCAGGCGCTGAAGGTGGATGGCGACACCAAGGACATGCCGACCCTGGAGCCGCTGACGCCTGCGGAATCCCGCGGCCTGCGTGTGGGCGGGCTGGCGATGGCCATCGGTGTTGCCCTGCTCATCTGGTGGGCGATGCCAGGCAGCTCTCCGTTACGCGCGCCGGACGGCCAGATCACGTCGTTCCAAGCCCCGCTCATGCGCTCAATCGTGCCGCTGATCTTCCTGCTCTTCCTGTTCCCCGCCATCGCGTACGGCATTGCGGCACAGACCGTGAAGTCGTCGAAGGACGTCATCAGCGGCATGTCCAAGTCGATGAGCACGATGGGCTACTACATCGTCATGGCTTTTTTTGCCGCGATGTTCACGGATGCGTTTGGACGATCGAACCTCGGCGCGTTGCTGGCGTTGAAAGGTGCGGCGTTCCTGCAGGCACTCGACATGCCTGGACAGGTCACCATCGGCGGCATCATCCTGGTGACGGCGTCGGTGAATCTGCTGATCGGTTCGGCGTCGGCGAAGTGGGCGCTGCTCGCGCCGATCTTTGTGCCGATGCTCATGCAGGTCGGCCTCTCGCCTGAACTCACGCAGGCCGCGTATCGCGTGGGCGACTCGAGCACGAACATCATCACACCACTGATGCCGTACTTCCCGCTCGTCGTGGTGTTCTGTCAGCGTTACGTGCGCAGCGCCGGCATCGGCACCGTGGTCTCGATGATGCTGCCGTTCTCACTCACGTTCATCGTGTTGTGGACGATCTTCCTGCTGGTGTTCTGGGGGATTGGGATTCCGCTCGGAGTCCAGAGCACCTACGTGTATCCGTAGAACCGTTCGGGGCTCACCAGATCCAGCGCGGCATCGCGCTCGTTGGTGAGTACCAGCTTCGAGACGATATCGGCCGTCAGCGGCGCGAGCAGGATGCCGTTGCGATAGTGTCCTGCGGCGAGGATCACGCCCGGATGCGACGACAGCGGACCGAGCAGCGGCAGGTGATCGGCGGTGGCGGGCCGGAGGCCAACGCGCACGGCCTCGAGCGAGGCGTCGGCGGCTGACGGCAACAACCCAACGACGGCATCCATCAATTCGCGCACACCGGCCACCGTTGCGCGTTCGTCGAAGCCGACGTCTTCCACCGTGGCACCCACAAGCAGGGAGCCATCGGCCCACGGCACGGTGTAACACCGTGTGCCCCAGATCGAGTGCGCCGGGCGGGCACCGTCGGGCCATCGCACGTGCAACAACTGCCCACGGATCGGTCGCACGGGAAACACCGGCACACCCGCCACCCTCACGCGCCGCGTCCAACTGCCGGCCGCGATCACCACATGGTCGAAGGTATGGCGTTGATCACCGATGCGCACTTCCACCCCATGCCGGACCTGCTCGACGTGCACGATCTCAGTCGGGGTCACACAGACTGCGCCAGACAGCCGTGCCGCCTGCACCAGCGCTCGGACGAGCGCGCCGACGTTGACGATGCGGTGATCGGGGAGATGGAGGGCGCCGCGGGCGGCAGACGTGACCATCGGTGCGCGCGCCACGAGTGCCGGGCCTTCGAGCCAGTCGTGGGTGACGCCCTCCGAGGCCAGCCACGCGGCGGCTGTCGTGAGATGCGCGTGTTCTTCGTCAGAGAGCGCGACTTCGAGTGTACCGGTGCGCACGTACTCAACCTCATGTCCTGGCGCACGGTCGCGCACGCCCGCCATGAAGTCGTCCCACATCAACAGGCTGCGAGCGCCCAGGGCGAGCAACGGGCTGCCGGGTTTGGCTTCGATGAACGGTGCCAGTACACCAGCGGACGCCTGCGAGGCGCCCGCTCCCGGTGCACGCATGTCGAACAGGGTGACGCGCACACCGCGAGACGCCAGCGCGTCCGCAATGGACGCACCGATGACACCCGCTCCGATGATGGCTACACGTCGTTCAGACAACACCCCCCATTATCCGCCCGAGGGCTTCTTGGGTGTCTCTTTCCACGCATCGGGTCGGCGCTGGCTGTTGAAGCCCCAGTAGACCGGCTCGGGTTCCTTCACGGGCTCACGTGGCCGGACCGGCACCGGCACGTACACCGGCACCGGCACGTATTCGCGTTCGCGCGGCGCCCTCGGCGCTTCCACGCGGACCTCCTGCGTGACGGCTTGATGGACCACCACCGGAGGCGGTGCGGCCTGCTCGCGTTCGGGCACGGCCCTCGGCGGCGGAGGCGCCGTCTTGGACTCGATCATCGTGATCAGCACGCGTTCGCTGAGCCCCTGTTTCCGCAGGTCGACAATTTCGACGTACCCCAGATTGAACACCGCGTAGCTGGATTCAATCAGGGCAATCAGCACCTCGTCCCCAAGACCGGCCTGGTGAAGCGCGACAAGGTCACGCGCGGCCAGATTCTGGTTCGGAGCCTGAGGTTGCGCAACGGCGCTGTTGGGCACCGCCAGGAGGGTCACGGCGACAAGCGTTCGAAATAGAGGACGCATGACACCCTGTCCTGCAACAAGCGGTCCAGTCGATGCAGTCCGCAGTCCGCAGTCCACACCGGAGGTCACCGCTTGGAGACAGGACGCCGGAATCCCATGCCCTGCCGACAGGAAGTCGACGGTACGGGCCTTGCTGGAGGTTGGGGTGAGGGTCTTTACGTGTCCTGGAAGTTGATCGGTATCGGCGTGTTGGTGGCCGGGGGACTGACGGCCGCGGTGACGGGGTACGTGGTGCTGCGTGAACCGGCGGCCGTGCCGGTGCCCGAAGCCGTCATCTCGACGCCGGGTGAACCAGCCCCGGAGATTCTCACACCACCCACACCACCCGCTCCGACGACGCGCCCGGCGTCCTCGAGTCCATCGGCCCTGGCGACCGAACCTGCCGAAGTGTCGCCCACAACACCTACGCCACCCACGCCACCTGCGCGTTACGTCCCTGATCCACCCGGTGTGGCGCCTGATCCGGTTCCGCCGCCGGTCCTGGAGCCGGTCGTGGAGCCGGTCGCACCGATGGTTGAACTCACCGTCGAGCGCAATTCGGTGATTGGCATCCGGCTCGACTTTGCGATCTCCACGAAGACCGCCCGGGTGGAAGATCGGGTGGCGGCGACGGTGAGCCGGGAGGTGACGGTAGGTGGCCGGGTGGCGATTCCGCTCGGGGCGCGCCTCGAGGGCACGGTGACCGCTGTGGATCGCGGCGGTCGATTCCGCGAACGACCCCGACTGGGTCTGCGGTTCGACACGTTGATCCTGACCGACGGCACGCGCCTGTCCATCAGCACGGACATCATCTTCCGCGATGGGGACTCTCCGTCCTCCGACGCAACGGCAACAGTCGGCGCCGGAGCCGTGGCTGGCGCCATCCTCGGGAGCGTCCTCGCGGGGAAGAAGGGCGCAATTCTTGGCGGCGTCGCGGGAGCCGCCGGCGGCACGGCCACGGTGATGACCGGTGACACCAACGAAACCGCACTTCGTGAAGGAGCGCCCCTGACCGTCCGGCTCACCGCTGACCTCACAGTCCGCAGTCCGCAGTCCGCGGTCCGCAGTCCCTAGGTTCTATAATCAGCGCATGTCCTTCCTTCCCCTGATCACGCTTGCCGTCACCCTGGCGGTCACCCCACAACTGCAGAGGGAGACCGTCGACGGCATTCGGAACTACACGAAGGTTGACGCGACGGTGGGCTGTGCCGGCGCGACGGATCCGAAGGCCATGGCGGCTATCGCGAAGTTCGGCTACAAGGCCGTATTGAATCTGCGCGAAGCCTCCGAAGAGGGCGCACAGATTCCGGAATCACAGGCGGCGGCAGAAGCGGCGGGGCTGCAGTTCATCCATGTGCCGTTCAAGGGCTCGGCGCCGGATCCTGCCGTGGTGGATGAGTTCCTCAAGGTTGTGGCCAACACGGCCAACCAGCCACTGTTCATCAACTGCGGATCCGCAAACCGCGTCGGCGCCTTGTGGCTCGTCAAGCGCATGATGGTCGACAAGTGGGAGCAGGGTCGCGCAGTGGAAGAAGCCAAAGCCATTGGCCTCTCGAGCGCCGCCCTTGAGAAGTTTGCTCTCGACTACGTCGCGAAACACCGCTGACCATGGCGTACGATCCCTCGCGCGCGCCACTCGGCGATATGCCGGTGGCGGAGTTCCGCGAACACGCCCACACACTGGCCGACTGGGCCGCCGGCTACTTCGAACAGATCGAAACCCAGGCCGTACTGTCGCAGGTCAGGCCCGGCGAGATTCGCAGCGCACTGCCGGCACACGCGCCCGAACTTCCCGAACCGTTTGCCGACCTGATCGCTGATCTTGACCGCCTCGTCGTGCCGGGCGCGACACACTGGAATCACCCGGGCTTCTTTGCGTACTTCGCCATCACCGGCAGCGCCCCTGCAGTGTTGATGGATCTGGTCTCGTCGACGTTGAATCAGCAGGCGATGCTCTGGCGCACGTCGCCAGTCGCCACTGAACTCGAGGAAGTCACCCTACGCTGGCTCGCGCAACTGATGCATCTGCCACAGGGCATCGAGGGCGTGATCTACGACACGGCGTCAATCTCGACGCTGCACGCGCTGGCGGCCGCCCGCGAAGTCGCCGTGCCGGACGTGCGCACACTCGGACTCGCCGGCCGCAATCTGCCGCAGCTGCGCGTGTACTGCTCCGAGCACGCCCACTCCTCCGTGGACAAGGCCGTCATCGCGTTGGGCCTTGGACACCAGTCCCTCCGCCGCATTCCTGCCGACGCGCAGTTCCGCATGCGCACCGGGTTGCTGGCCGCGGCTGTCAACGAAGACCGCGATGCCGGGCTCCTTCCAATTGCAGTGGTCGCCTCAGTCGGCACCACGTCGAGCACCAGCGTCGACGATGTGGCGGCAGTGGCTGATGTGTGTGCCCGGGAAAAGATGTGGCTGCATGTGGATGCCGCATACGCCGGCGTCATGGCCATGGTCCCTGAATTCGAGTGGATGCGCGCCGGGTTCGACCGCGCGGACTCACTGGTGGTGAATCCCCACAAGTGGCTGTTCACGCCCTTTGACCTGAGCGTCCTGTTCACACGCCGGATGGACGTCATCCGTCAGGCCTTTTCGCTGACACCTGAGTACCTGAAGACGACCGAAGCCAATACCGTCAAGAACCTGATGGACACCGGCATCCAGCTCGGCCGCCGGTTCCGATCACTTAAGTTGTGGGCGGTGCTCCGGTACTTCGGCGCCGAAGGCATTCGCGCCCGACTCCGCGAACACGTGCGTCTCGCCCAGCTCTTCGCCTCTTGGGTGGACGCCGATCCCGACTGGGAACGCGCGGCCCCCGTCCCCTTCAGCGTCGTCTGCTTCCGCGCAGCACCGCGGGGCTACTCGGGCGACCTCGACGCGCTGAATCAACGCATCCTCGAGACGGTCAACAAATCAGGCGACGTATTCCTTTCCCACACCGCCCTCGATGGTCACATCGTGCTGCGCCTCGCCGTCGGTAACATCCGGACGGAAGAGCGGCACCTCAGACGGGCGTGGGAACTGTTGACATCTGACATCTAACGTCTGGCAGCAGGCTCGCGCCAGAGTTCGTGCCATGTTTGACCGCTGTCATCGGTCTTCAGCGCGACGACGCCGTGTTGGGGCATCGGTGCGCTGTCGGGCGACAGCAGACGCAGGAGTGCGGGAAGGTGTGGCCAGTGGCCGACCAGCGCCAGGTCCTGTGATTCGCGCTCGAGCGCGAGCTGAATCACCGACGGTGCATCGTCGGGCGACAGCCCCTTCACCATCGTGAACTTCGCAAACGGCGTACACACCTGCAGGAACGCGTGGCCGGTCTGCCGCCCACGCAGTTTGCCGCTGTGCCAGATCGCGGTCGGCACCACGCCATGTTCTTTCGTGAGCTCCGCCATGCGGAGGGCGTGCTGATGCCCGGCTTCCGTCAGAGGGCGCTGCGGGTCGTCGTAGGGGCTGACAGCCTCGGCGTGGTGGATGATCAGAAGAGTCACGAAGAAAGGAGGCGCTCCACGTCCTTGCGGATCTGCGCGGGCGTGTCCACTGACCCATAGCGCTTGATCACGTGCCCCTCGGCGTCCACGAGGAACTTGGTGAAGTTCCACTTGATGGCTTCGATGCCGAGGATGCCCGGCTTCTCCGACGCGAGCCACTTGAACAAGGGATGACCGTGGTCCCCCTTGATCGAGATCTTCTCGAACATCGGAAACGTCACTCCGAACGTCGTCTCGCAGAACACACGGATGTCGTCGTTGATGGCAGGTTCCTGCCCTCCGAAGTCATCACATGGAAACCCGAGCACGACGAATCCCTGATCCTTGAACTCGCGATACAGAGCCTCAAGGCCCTCATACTGCGGCGTGTATCCACACTCACTCGCGGTATTGACGATGAGCAGGGTCCGGCCCCGGTAATCGGCCATCGTCTCCGGCGTACCGTCGATGCGGGTGACGCCGATGTCGTAGAGCGTCGACACTAGCGAGCCCCAGCCTGGAGTCTGACTTCGAAGCCCTGATGCAGTCGTGCCAGCAGTACCGCAGCGCGTTTGGTCTGCGACGGCAACGTGCGCATGTCGGCGGTCTCATGCACCGTGTGTCCGCCGCCACCCATCAAGCCGACACCATCAAGGATGAACGGCACATACTCCGAGACGAACGACACGTCGGCCGCACCGGCTTTGTCAGGATCAACGGCGACAACCGGACCGGCACCGACATCCAGACTCGCCTGGTGGTAGAGCGTCAGCAGGACTTCATTGCCGCCCGCGGGCGCGAGCGGCGGATAGCCGTCATCAAACTCGATGGTCGCGCTCGTCTGCGGAAGATTGGCGGCGACGATCGCCTCCATCGCTTTCTTCGCCTCAGCGAACTGCTGCGGCGTCAGTGCGCGCAGGTCTCCGGCCACCACCATCTCCTCGGCGATGACGTTGGTCTTGCCGAACGCCGAACCGCGGGACGCGGCGGTATCAAAGTCCACGGTCGTGCCACCAAGCACAACACCTGGATTAAAAGTAAGGTGGCGCTGCCCTGCCAGCTTTTCCCGGAAGGCGTTCAGAATGCGCGCGGCCTCAAACGCGGCTCCATAACCGTTCTCGGCGTTGAAGATCTGCGACGAGTGCGCGGGACGTCCCTTCACGCGCAACGTCCAGTTCGTGGTGCCTCGGCGCGCGATGACCGCTGTTGCCGGATTCCCATCGCCGTCTTCGAACCCAATCGCGACATCGGCCTCTTTCGCGGCCTTCACAAGCGCCTCCCGCGACATCGTCAACGGCCGTCCCGCCGCTTCTTCGTCGCCGGTCATGACGACGATGATATTCATGGACTTGAGGAGGCTTGCCGACCGCAACGCCTTGAGCGCCTGGACGATGATGACGTTGCCGCCTTTCATGTCCGTGATGCCTGGGCCTTTGGCCGCGAAGTCGCTGACGCGTTCGTATTTCTGGAACGGACTATCCGGCTCGAAGACCGTATCGAGGTGTCCGATCAGGAGGATCGTCGGCTTTCCGGATCCCTGCGGTGCGCCGCGGTGTTCGGCAACGAGATGGCCGGCGCGTTTGAATGGCGCGCCATCCACCCAGGTCGTCTGAAACCCGAGCGCGTCGAATTCAGCACGGAACAAGCTGCCGACCTCGCGCACACCGGCAACATTCTGCGTGCCGCTGTTGATGTTCACCGACCGCTCAAGCAGCGCAATCGCCGCCGCGTTGTTGGCATCGATAAACGCCACCATCGCCCGTTCGTCCGGCGACAGCGACCCCGACTGCTGTGCGAGCATTGCAACCAACAGGGGAACGACGAACCTGGCAATCATGCCCCAATCTTACGCCACGCCCCGCAGGACTGCGGACTGTTCACCACTTCCACTCCAGCCCCAATATCGGAAAGAGCCCCTGCTGCTCCTGGAAGCGCACCGTATTGGTGCGGCGGTTCCACGTGTATGCAGAGAAATTCAGGCGGTTGGTGACATTCTGCACGCCGAAGAACACCACCAAGGGCTTCGAGAAGTTGAAGGTGCGCTGGGCACGCAGATCGACCCGGAAGTAGGCCGGGGCTCTGGCGTCATTCACCCTCGTCAGGTCGTAGATGCCGCGTCCCGCTGCCACTGACACGGTTTCATCAAACGGCGTGTACGGTCGGCCGCCCAGATAGGCCACACGCGTCGAGACCTGCCACTGGGTCGTCAGGTCCACGCCGCCCGACACATTCACGACAAGGGGATAATCAAACGAACCCGGCCGCAGCACGCCATCCAGCCCAGCCTGCCGCGAGCGCGCGATTGACACGTTCGCCTGGCCGAACCACCGTTGGCCCGGTGCACGCTCGATGAACAGTTCCACGCCCTCGGCGCGGCCACGTCCGGCGCTGGTCAGCGGGAACAAGACCTCGCGCACGTTGAACGTGTCGCCGACGTTGGCGAGTGACAGTGACGGGAATTGCGTCGAGACGGGATAGTCCTCGTACCGTTTGAGATAGCCCTCAAGTGTGATGCGCGTCAGTGCGTCCGGCTGGAACGAGAAGCCGGACACAACGTGATCGGCGCGCACGGGCTTGAGGCCGGCGTTCTCGGGGAACGCCGCCAGAAACAGAAAGAACGGCTGTTGGAAATAACGACCGGCGCTGGCGTTCCAGCGCACGCGGTCGGTCAACTGGACGCCGAGCCCAATGCGCGGGCTCACACGCCCATGGCCGGTGTACTGGTAGTGGTCGAAACGGAGACCGGTCGTCAGGTTCACGCGCGTCGTCACGTCCTTGGTCGCCTGCGCGTACGCACCAGTCTGGTAGGCCGTGAACTGACGGTTGAGCGTGAACGCATTGATGCCCGGAACCGGCGAAAACGGACTGTCGTCACCCAGCGGGGAGCCCGTGTCGTAGTTGAGACGGAACGCCTTGAAGCTGCCACCCACCTGGAACTTCGTATTCCTTCCCATCAGCGGCACATAGGTCGTGAGGTCGTACTTGATGGTGGTTTCGCCTTCGCGCGACCCTTCCGTGAAGACCAGCGGCCCCTGCGCGATCAGATCGTCGACGGGCACACCGGGAAGAGGCACTCCGTCACGCACCAGGTCCTTCACCGTGGACGTGACTGACGCCTCCGAGTGGGAAACGCCAAGCAGGCCGACGCCACGTGTGCCAAACACCCGCTGCCAGTTGATACCCGTCGCGCTTCGCCAGCCGCGATACCGAATGTCAAAATCAGCGAGTCCCTCGTCGAGATCCGTCGTCTCCGTGAGACCGAGCCGAATGCGATCGATGCCGGTCACGTTGACGACCCAGAGGCGATCGGCCGGGGTCAGGTCGTACACGGCTTTCGCATTCACCGTGTACAACACCGGCACACCGCCGAAGCCCACATCCTGCGTGAAGATGTCGAGAAAGCTGCGGCGAGCCGACACGATCCACGAGCCCTTGCCGCCACCGAGGGGCCCCTCTGCGATCGCACCTGCACCCGCAAAGCCGACAGTCCCCTTCGCGCGAAACCTCGTGCGGTCGCCTTCGCGCTGGGCAATCTGCAGCACGCTCGACACGCGATTGATGTAGGGCGCGGGGTACCCGCCCGTCAGGAACGTCACGTCCTGGATGAGTTCGGTGTCGAGAATGCTGACCGTGCCACCGGCCGATGCAAAGTTCGCGAACGCGTTGATGTTCGGAATCTCGATGTTGTCCACCACGAACAGGTTCTCCAGCGGGCTGCCCCCGCGCACGATGATGTCGTTGCGGAAGTCGTTGGTGCCGATGACCACCCCTGGCAGCGTCTGCAGATACCGCGAGACATCCTGCAGCGCACCGGCGTTGGTGAGAATCTGGGTCGGACGAATCAGGAAGTTCGACGTCTTGACCTCCTCCGGCGCGACAAACGCCGAGGCTGTGACCGTCACGGTCTGGTCGAACTTCCCCGCCACGGGCTGCGGCAGCGTGACTGCGACCACTGCGTCCAGTCCGGCCCGCACCTCGATCGCATCACTCAGGATCCGCGGTTCGCCAGGCGGCGTCAGTTCAAGCCGATACTGTCCCGCCCGGACATCGGCAATCCGAAATGCCCCCGCCTCGTCGGTCACGCCGCACTTGGTGGTCTCCGCCAGACACACCGTCACGGCCAGCGCAGGCTGCTTGTCATGACTGACCACCGTTCCCACAACAGCACCGACTCCTGTCGTGTCTTGAGCGAACGAGTGAACAGGGAGAAAAAGAGACGAGACAAGAATTACCGGGGAGAAAAATTTAGCGATACGCATGGCACACAGGCTTACGTCACTCAACGAGGATCGGTTGCGTCGCACGGTGCACCGAGCACTACCACCGATAGGTGGTTGCCGCCGCCTGCGCGGCGAGCGCCGTGCGCAGGTCTTCCGCGACGTCCCGCGGGAGATACGGCACATCGACCTGATGGTCACCTGCTCCGGCGGTATCAACAGCCACAGAAGCCATCTGCCACCGGCGGTCAAAGGGCGACTCGTGGAGGGACACGGACTGCACTTTGGGAATCGGCACGACCGTGATGGCCTTCCACAACCAGCCGCTCTTGAAATACACCGCATGGTCCGACCTCGACCAGCCGAGGTTCTTCACGTACTGATGGGCCGCAATGGCGCCCCACACGCCGAGCACCGCCACCATCCCCGCCACCCACACATCGTCGAGCCAGAATGTGGAGACGCCGCCCAGCACAACCGCGCGGTACACAGCGAGCCGGATTCGGCGGACGCGGGCGCGGGGATCGGCAGGAGCCCACTCGACAGCTCCCAGGTCCACATCCGGCAACAAGCCCCGAACAAACGCGGGCACGTCGTCGTTACGGATGATTGGGGCGATCCAGTCGCGCTCGGCTCCGCCAGGAGAGGCGCCACCACCGCCGGCCGTGTCCACCCGAATGGCCGCACGCTTTGTGAGCAGGTAGCCGGGGCCGCGAACGATCTTCACGGCCTGCACCCGTCGGAGAGGAATTGTGGCCGTGACCTTCGTCAATCCGCCATATTCGGTGAAGAGCTCCGCGCCACGGCGAGTGAGCGTGAAGCCATGGAGTCGCAACACCGCCCACGCGACTGAGAGAATCGGCGACACGACAAACAACCCGGCGGCGATGGCGGCCACGATGGTCCACGAGGTCTGCGGCAACGTCTCGAAGCGATCCATCAGGCCCGCTTCCCACAACAGACCCGAGGCGGCACCGATCACGACCCAGCCGCGATTGTCGAGCAAGCCCGACAGTGCCGTCTCACGAACCGGCAGTTGAAGGATGGTCTCCGCCGCCACGGGCGCGACAGGAGCCACCTCCACAACCTCAGGAGCGGGGACCTCGCCCCCGACGGTTGGTGTCGCAGCAGTCGCAGCTCGTTTGCCCGCAAACACCCGCGCCCGCATTTCCTCGAGGGCTTCAAACGGCAGCACACTGAGCGTCGCCTCGGCTTCGCCGCCGGTACCGGTCTGCACATTCACGTCAACGACGTTGAACATGCGATGAAAGACGTTCTGCTTCGCGTCCACGCTCTGGATGCGCGCGTATGGAATATGCCGCTCGTTCTTGAAGAACACTCCCGTACGCACAACCAGTTCGGTCTCGTCGTACCGGTAGGTGGATGCCCAGTAGCGCGCGATCGCCATCGCGAGGCCGGGAATCATGAAGATCAGAATCCAGTTCTGGACGTCGCCGCCGCGTTGACGAGCGGTGAATGTGGCGAAGATGATCGGCGCCAGAAAATTGCGGAGTTCGCCCCCGAGCGCGAAGAGTACCGTCAGGGGATGGAAGCGCTGATCAGACGGCATCACGTCCGTCGTGCGGCAGCAGTTGATCGCGCAGGCTCAGGGCGGTCTCCCGGCTCAGCCCGGGCAGCCCCACCCGGGCATGTTCCGTCCCCGCCGTGTGCACCACCAGCGTGCTCAGGCCGTGACTGCGTTCCAGCGGCCCCTGCGACACGTCCGTATGCTGCACGCGGGACCTCGGCACGTTGATGATGCGGCGCCACACCACCCCCCGCCGAATCTCCAGCCCCTCGTCATCCAGCTTGTAGGACGCGTGCCGGTACGCGATGACCGGCCACTGCCACAACCACCCGGCCAGCCCCGCCGTGAGGGCCAACCAGGCTCCGGCTACGACGATCATCAGCCGCCAGCCCGGCCGCACCGAAAAGCCCAGGATGCCGAGGATGATGAACAGGTTCACGGACAGGACGCCGGTAAAAACCAGGCCCATCATCCGGCGGACATCGATGATGCGAGGATCCAGAGGGTTCACGCCCGGCCATTTTCGCCGAAAAAGTCTCCCGACGTCTTTTTGTAGCGGGATTTTCCCCTCCTCCCAACGACGCCACCCTCGGGGCCGCTCTGCCGGGGCGTGATTCACCCGGGCATGGATTTCGCACAACCACGGTTCCATGGCCCGCCCCTGGATCACCGTAGACGGTAACGAAGCAGTCGCCCTGGTCGCCCACCGCACCAACGAAGTCATCGCGATCTACCCGATCACCCCATCCTCCGGCATGGGCGAACTGGCCGATGAGTGGTCGTCCAAGGGGCGGCCGAACATCTGGGGGCAGGTGCCGACCGTCGTGGAGATGCAGTCGGAAGGCGGCGCGGCTGGTGCCGTCCATGGCGCGCTGCAGACCAGCGCGTTGTCGACCACGTTCACGGCGAGTCAGGGGCTGCTCCTGATGATCCCGAACCTCTACAAGATCGTCGGGGAGCTGACCCCGTTCACGATTCACGTGACCGCCCGCACCATCGCCACCCATGCCCTGTCGATCTTCGGGGATCACTCGGACGTGATGGCCTGCAGGCAGACAGGCATTGCGATGTTGTCGTCGCACACCGTGCAGGAAGCCCACGACTTCGCGTGTATCGCACAAGCGGCGACGCTCGCATCACGCATCCCGGTGATGCACTTCTTCGACGGCTTCAGGACGTCGCACGAAATCGCCCGGATCGAGACGCTGACTGACGAAGACCTGCGGGCGATGTTGCCGGACGAGCAGATCGCGGCACATCGCGAACGCGCGCTCTCGCCGGACCATCCCGCCCTGCGCGGAACGGCCCTACTGGCGACCAACGCCAAGTTTCTCGATCTTCCGCGCCTGCATGTTGTAGACATCACCGGGCGACAACACGATGTACGGCTTCTCCCACGGCTGGTAAAGCCGCGTGTTGTCGTGCACGGTCACCTTCCACTTGCCCATCACTTCAAACGTGTCGCCGGTGACGACGATGGCGGTGCCTTCGGAGAGACCGATACCCAGCAGGTTCGGGAATTTGGCGATGACCGGGATGAGGTCGTCCCAGCGGTTGCGCGCATTGATGTGCTGGTCGATCGCGGACTTGCGCAGGAACTCGAAGCCCTTCTGGTGGTTGGGCTCCTGCGTCATCATCACATTCGGTCCGGACGTGTCACCGCGCACGAGATATTCGCCCTGAATCGTCGCGCCGGCCGAACTGCCCGCGATCACGCCTCCACGCGCGAGCACATCGTGGAACGCCTTGTACGTTCTCGTCCCGGCATACGAATCCACGATGTTCCACTGACGACCGCCATTGAACCAGACCGCATCGGCGTCGCGCAGGATGGACGCACATTCCTCGGTGTCGGCCACCTTCGGATCGTGCGTGTGCAGCATCCGCACGTGCTTGAGGCCTCGCTTCACCCAGGACGCGACGACCTGCTCTTCGCTGTAGGGACGCACGGTGCCGTCGGCGTTCCGGTTGCCCCCGGCTGTTGGGACAATCACGAACTTCTTCTCGACGCCGCCCGCAATCTCGATGAAGCGCTCGACGATGCCCGTGCCGTCGGTGGAGCCGCCACCAACGATGACGAGGGTGCCTCTGGGGGGACCGTACTGCGGTGCCGCCGCCTGACGTGCCGACAGCGGCAAGGCCATCGTCAGCAGCAGTGGAGCGAGGAGCAGGGACTTGAGTCTCATGCCGGAATCCTATCCGACAAGAGCAGATTCACAACGAGATACGGGGTTGAGCGGCACTCAACCCCTCACCTCAGGCCCTCCATGTCTCGTTGTGAACCTGAACTGCCGTCTCCGTGCCTCAGCGCCTCCCTGTGATCCAGGCCTTCGTTTCAGCCAGCGCGGCTGCCACAGGTGCGGGGCCGGTGGACTGGGGCGTGCGCCGCGCGCGGACGGCGGCCTCCGGTGTGATCGCCTTGAAGACACCGTCTTCGAAGACGTCGTGGTACGCGCGCCAGTCGGCAAGCGTCAGTGCCGAGAAGTCGCGACCTGACTCGTAGAGGTCGCGCACGATCTTGCCGGACACTTCGTGCGCGGTGCGGAACGGCAGGTCACGACCGACGAGGTAGTCGGCCACTTCGGTCGCAAGCAGCACTCCCGACGCAGCCTGGCGCATCACCGCAGGCCGCGGCGTCAATGTGCGCACGACAGCCGCGCAGGTCATCAGACACCCCGCGAGATCGTCTTCGGCGCCAAACGCCAGCGCTTTGTCTTCCTGCAGGTCCTTGTTGTACCCAAGCGGCAGCCCCTTCATCGTGGCCATCCAGCCCGACAGCACACCAATCGCGCGCCCGGCTTTGCCGCGCACCAATTCCATCGGATCGGGGTTCTTCTTCTGCGGCATCAGGCTCGAACCCGTTGCCACTTCATCGGCCAACTCGAAGAAGCCGAACTCCTCGCTGGTGAAGAGAATCACGTCCTCCGCCAGCCGGCTGAGCCGCGTCATGCACATCGCGCAGGCGTACATGAAGGAGGCGACGAAGTCGCGGTCGCCAGAAGTATCGATGCTGTTAAGCGTGACTCGCGAAAATCCGAGTGTTTCCGCCAGGAACGCCGTGTCGATCGGGTAACTCGTGCCGGCGATTGCTCCAGAGCCCAGGGGCATCAAATCCGCTTCGTGCCGCGCGGCCTCGAGTCGATCCCAGTCCCGCCGCAGCGCTGCGGCGTACGACAGCCACACATGCGTCACGAGCACCGGTTGCGCGCGACGCAGGTGCGTGTACGACGGCATGGTGGCATCACCCGCGCGCTCGGCCTGCGCCACCATGGCCTCGATCACCGACACCACGGCGCGTTGCAGCACAGGGATGCGACGCCGGAGGTAGAGGCGGAAGTCGACCGACACCTGTTCGTTGCGGGATCGCCCGGTGTGCAGCCGTTTGCCCGCATCGCCAATCCGCGCGACGAGTTCGCGTTCCACAAACGCATGCACATCCTCATCGTCGGCCCGATCCAACATGGCGGGGTCGGCGTGGACTGCGGCACGCACGGCGTCGAGGCCTGAAACGATCGCCTCTGTGTCGACGGGCGTGAGCACGCCGGCGCGCCCAAGAGCCTGCGCCCACGCGCGACTGCCGGTGATGTCATCGTCGATCAGCCGTTTGTCAACGGGCAGTGACTTGCCGAAGTCGAAGACTTCGGCGTTGGGGGCATTGTCGAATCGTCCACTCCAGAGGTTCGTCATCCGGCCTACTTCGCCTCGCCATGAAAACACGTGAATCGTACGGTGCCGTCCCCACTGCCGAGTACGGTGAGCGCCTGATGCAACACCGTGGAGGCTGGTGCCTCCTCAAGCGTGCGTGGCCGGACGCCCGCGAGCGCCGGATGATCGAGGCGCCCGATCCCGTGCGCGCCGGCGATTGTATCGAGGGAGACGATGAGGTCGACCAGCCGCAGTTCGACGCTGTTCAACGCGACGGGCACACCGCGCGCAAACGTGATCTCCACCGCCGCCGGCTCAACCGCCCAGTCTGCAACCGACCGCGTCATGGTGAACAGATCATTGGGCGGCTCCGCGGCCGGATCGTCCAGCACGTCACTGGTTACGGCGCGTCCCCACAAGTTGCGGACTTCCATCACGTGCCGGATGGAGGCCGACGGCAGGGGAATGCCGCGGGCCTTGCCAAACTCGATGAGAGCGGGCACATCCATGCCCCATTCACGCGCGGGCGCGAGGAGCGGCACGTCGATACCCGCCGCGACAAACGCCGCCTCAAGACCCACGGGGTCCGAGGATGGGAACGCGCTGCCGTGCGCCACAGCGGCGGCACCCTCGATGCGCGCGACTTCCAGCGTGTGTTTCGCAATGAACGGACGTACGAGCGCGGCGGCTCGCGGCTGATCAGGAGGCAATGCCCACGTCGCAGCCACAGCATCACGGGCAAAGGTGATCCGCGCGTCGAGTACATGTGCGCGCGTGGCGCCAATACCCAGCGCCCGATCACGCACATCATTGAGGTCGCGGCCCTGGCCGAGATCCACGGTCACCGTGGCCACCTCTTCCGCCCCCTGCTCGAGCAACCACGCCAACGCCGCCGAGGTCACAAGATCCCCCGAATACGACAGCACCACCCGTTGTCCTTTGATCACTTCCGCACTTCCTCGTTCCAGCGCCTTTCGATCGCCGCGGCGGCCTCGGCCCCGCGACACACAATCAGAATCGTGTCGTCGCCGGCGATCGTGCCGGCGATTTCGCTGAGCTTCACCCGATCGATCAACACCGCGACACTTTGCGCCTGGCCAGGGTCCGTCCGCAGGATGACCATGGCGTCCACCCGCTCGAGCCCACGGACGAGCGTACCGATGGCCCGTCGCAGCTGATCTTCCGTGGCCGGGCTGCTTCGCTCCATCCCTGGCCGTTCGTAGGCGCCGTCTCCGGCCCGCTTGACCAGCCCTAACTCCTTGAGATCACGGGAGATAGTGGCCTGGGTGGCCTCGATGCCCTTCTCCGCCAGCCGCACGCGCAACTCCTCCTGGGAGGCGACTGCTTCCTGATCAATGACGGAGAGAATCTGCGATTGGCGCCAAGCTTTCATAGATATTCAACCAAAGGCCGTTATTATACACGCTTCAGTTGACCTTACGCGTATACTTACACGGTCACGATGAATACATATTCATCTCCAGTCAGTGTCGCAATCGCGGGAGCCACGGGATATGCCGGTCAGGAACTGCTGACCCTGCTCAACCGGCATCCGGAAGTCCACATTGCGGCAGCCATGTCGTCGAGTCCTGATTCTGCCACGCGGCCGATGCCGAGGCTGGCCCGCACATGGGACGGCAAGATTGAGCCGCTCAACCGCGCGAAGCTGACCGAGTCCACGTTTGTGTTCCTGGCGGTGCCGGAAGCGGCGGCCGCCGATCTCGCGCCGGAGCTGCTTGAAGCGGGCGTGAAGGTCATCGATCTTTCGGGTGCCTTCCGGATCAGGGACGCAGCCAACCGCGCGAAGTGGTATCCGGCGACGACGCTGCTGCCGGAGGGTGTGGCGTATGGTCTCGTCGAGCACAATCGGACGGCCATTGAACAGGCGTCGCTGGTCGCGTGCCCGGGGTGTTATCCGACGGCCGCGTTGCTCGCGTTGACGCCATTGATGCAGGCGGGGCTCCTCGACCTCTCGCGCGATGTGGTGGTGGATGCCAAGTCCGGCATTTCGGGCGCCGGGCGTACCGCCAGTGATCGCACGCACTTCTCCGAGAACCACGGATCGATGGCGGCCTACGGCGTGCTCGGCCATCGGCATGTCGCGGAGATGGAACAGTCGCTCGGGTGCGAAGTGACGTTTGTGCCGCACCTGGTCCCGCTCGATCGCGGCATTCTCGAGACGATTTATGTGCGGGTGACGCCCGGCACGACCGCCGAAGCCATTGGTGAAGCCCTGGGCCGCACGTATCAGCACGCGCCGTTTGTGCGCCTGACGGGCGATGCGCTGCCGGAAATCAAGCACGTGGCGTGGACGAATTTCTGCGACATCGGCTGGAAGTTCGACGCGGCGGCACGCCGGCTGGTCATGGTGGTGTGCATCGACAATCTGGTGAAAGGCGCGGCGGGGCAGGCCGTCCAGAACTTCAATGTCATCTGCGGCTTTGATGAACGGACGGGGCTGCGATGAACGGCCCGCTGGTGCTCAAACTCGGTGGTGAGTTGATCGAAACCGCCGCGGCCCGGGACGCGGTCTCGGCGATGGTCGCGGACCTTCGCGTCTCCCGCCCCGTCGCCATCGTCCACGGCGGCGGCCGGGCGATTGATGCGGAACTCGATCGCCGCGGCATCCTGCCGCAGAAGGCGGATGGCCTGCGCATCACGAACGGTCCGACACGCGATGCGGTGGTTGCGGTGCTCGCCGGTTCGGCCAATACCGATCTTGTTGCTGCGCTTGTGAATGCCTCTGTGCCGGCCGTTGGCCTGACCGGCGTTGATGCGGCGATGGCCGAAGCGTCGAAGGCTCCGGCGTTGCGCTCGACCAAGGGCATCGACGTGGATCTGGGCCTTGTGGGCGATCCAGACGATGTGGATCCGGCACTGGTGGAATTGCTGATGACGTCCGGCTATGTGCCGGTAGTCGCGAGCCTCGGCATTGAACGTGGCGCTGCGGGCGCCGGCATTCTCAACGTGAACGCGGATGTCATGGCGTGCCGACTGGCGGCCGCTCTCGGCGCGGAACTGGTCATTGCGGGCACGACGGCGGGCGTGCTTGATGCGCAGGGGACGCTGCTGCCCCTGCTCACGACTGACGACATGGACGCGCTCATCAACGACGGTACGGCGACGGCCGGCATGGTGGCCAAACTTCGCGCGTGCCGGACGGCACTCGACGAAGGTGTGCCGTCTGTGCGGCTGGTTGACGGCCGAGGTTTTGCCGCCGGGATCAATCCCAGCGACACCCCGGGTACCTCTCTCACTGCGAAGGTCACGATTCACTCATGAGCACAACCGCCACTGCACCCTCGTCCGTTCAGACACTCGAAGCCCAGCACATCCTGCAGGTGTACCGCCGTACGCCGGTGGTGTTTGACCGCGGCGAAGGGTCGTATCTGATCACGACCGAGGGCAAGCGCTGCCTCGACTTCATCTCCGGCGTCGGCGTGGTGTCGCTTGGTCATGCCAATCCGGCGCTGGCTGCGGCGATCGCTGATCAGTCGCGCACCCTGCTGCACACGTCCAATCTGTTTTTCCACCCGTTGCAGGCGGAAGTGGCCACGCGGCTTGGGGAACTGACGGGACTCGACCGCGCGTTTTTCTGCAACAGCGGGACCGAAGCGGTTGAAGCCTGTCTCAAGTTTGCGCGCCGGTACTGGCACTCCAAGGGCGAGACCTCACGCACGAAGTACATCGCCTTCTCGCACGCGTTTCACGGGCGCACGATGGGATCGCTGTCGGTCACCTGGGACGATCACTACCGCGCGCCGTTTGCGCCGCTGATTCCCAACGTCGTGTTTGTGGACACCAACGACCCGGCGGCGCTGGCGGCTGCGGTTGACGGCAACACGGCCGCCATCATTGTCGAGCCGATTCAGGGTGAGGGCGGCGTGCGTCCGATCAGCAGCGACATGGCGGCGGCGATCGAGGGCGCCTGCGCATCGAGCGGCGCGTTGCTGATTGCGGATGAAGTGCAGAGCGGTTCGGGCCGCACGGGCGCGTTCCTCTACAGCCAGACGCTGGGCCTGACGCCTGATCTCGTGGCGCTCGGCAAGGCGCTTGGCGCCGGTGTGCCGGTCGGCGTGGCGATGTTCACGAACGAGGTCGCGTCGGCTGCCGCTCCTGGTGACCATGGCAGCACGTACGGCGGCAACCTCCTGGCCTGCCGCGCGGCATTGGTGTTTCTGGATGCGCTGGCGTCGTCGGACCTGCAGGCATCGATGGCCAGCGCGGCTGCACGGCTGGGCAAAGGTTTCTGCGCGATGATGGGCCGTGTCCCGGCCATTCGCGAAGTGCGCGGCAAGGGATTGATGATCGGCATCGACCTGACGTTTGATGCCACGCCGGTGGTGGCCGCCGCCTTTGAGCGCGGCCTGCTCATTAATCGCACAAGCTCAACGGTGGTGCGGCTGTTGCCGCCGTACACGATTATCGACGCGGATGTGGATGCGGCGTTGCCGCTGCTGGAAGACGCCATCGTGGCGGCAGGGAGGGACTCGAAGTGACGGATCTTGTTGTACGGGCGGCCACGATGGCCGACGCGGAAGCCATTCATCAGCTGGTGCAGTCGCACCTGGACGAAGGACACCTGCTGCCCCGGAACATCTCCGAGCTGCGCGCCCATGCAGAACGATTCGTGGTGTGCGACGTCGGCGGACAGATCACCGCGTGTGCGGAGCTCGCGCCCTTGTCACAGTCCGTCGCCGAAGTGCGGTCGCTGGTGGTCTCGCGGGGCTTCCGCCGGGTCGGTCTGGCGCAGCGGCTGGTGAACGAACTGCGCGCGCGCGCCAAGGCGCTCGGCTTCGACACGCTCACGGCCTTTACGCACGATGCGCGGTTCTTCGTGCGCCAGGGTTTCTCCATCGTGCCGCACGTGTGGGTGCCGGAGAAGATCATGACCGACTGTGTCGGCTGCCCGCTCTTCCGGCACTGCGAACAGTACGCGATGGTGCTGCCGCTCGCCGCCCATCAGACCTATCGTCCAGCCAGCGCACGCGCGACGGCCGTGCCCGTCGCCGTGAGCGCGGCGTAACCCGCGTCATGGAAGCCACTCTCATCGAAGGCGGCGTCACCACGCCGGCCGGATTCGTCGCGGCCGGTGTGTACTGCGGCATCAAGAAGCCGACGCACGCCTGGCCACTGGATCTGTGTCTTATTGCGTCCACGTCCGGCCCCGTGCCGGCGGCGGCCGTGTTCACGACCAATCTCGCAGTCGCCGCGCCGATCGTGGTCTCGCGGGATCACCTCACACGTGCAGGCGGCCTCTGCGCGGGCGTGGTCGTTAACAGTGGATGTGCCAATGCGTGTACCGGCGAGGCCGGCATGGCCGTGGCCAGGGGCATGGCCGGCGCGGCCGCCTTGGCCCTCGGCGTGGGTGACGAGTTCATATTTGTCTCCTCCACTGGCGTCATTGGTGTTCCGCTGGGCCTGGCCAAAGTCCGTGCCGGCATCACAGCCGCGCATGCAGCACTGTCGACTGAGGGCGGCGCCGACGCCACGCGCGCGATCATGACCACGGACCCGTTCCCGAAGTCGTGTGCGGCGGTGATTGATACGCCGAAGGGGCGCGTCACGGTTGGCGGCATCACCAAGGGCTCCGGGATGATCGAACCCCGCATGGCCACGATGCTCGGATTTCTCACCACCGATGCGAAGGTGGCGCCCGACGTGCTGCAAGTCGCACTGCGTCGTGTCTGTGATGAGACATTCAACGCCATCACCGTGGATGGCGAATGCTCCACCAACGACTGCGTGTTGTTGATGGCCTCGGGCGCCTCCGGCGTCGAGATCGCGGACCCCGCGAATCCCGCACTGGTGGAACCGCTGCGGGCCGTCGCGGGTCACCTTGCGCGCGAGATCGTGCGGGGCGGCGAAGGCGCCAGCAAACTGGTCACGGTTCGCGTCACCGGCGCCGTCTCGCTCGAAGACGCGCGACTGGCCGCGCGCACCATCGCCAATTCGCCGCTGGTGAAAACCGCCATCCACGGCGGTGACCCGAACTGGGGCCGCCTGATCGCCGCCTCCGGCCGTTCGGGTGCACACTTCGTGCTCGAACACGCGTCGGTGCGCATCGGTGACGTGGACCTCTTCGTCAACGGCGTGCCGTACGACGAACGGGCCGACGCCGCAGCCGCGGTCCTTCAGCAGAAGCAGATGGTCATCACGGTGGACCTCGGCACCGGCGGTGGCCACGAAGCTACGATGTGGACCTGCGACTTCAGCGCCGAATACGTGAAGATCAACGCGGAATACCGGACGTAATTCAATCATGATCGTTGAACTGCCCGCTCTGAAGTCCAAGGACTTCCTCTCCATCCTCGACCTCAACCCCGAAGCGCTTGAGCAGGCGCTCGAACTGGCTGCGGTCTTCAAATCCGAACGCGTCAAGGGCCGCCCGCACGCGCACGTGCTCGAAGGCCAGCACGTTGCGTTGTTGTTCGAGAAGCCGTCGCTCCGGACGCACTCCGCGTTCACGATCGCCGTGCGTGAACTCGGCGGCGACGTGATCGAGCCGGCCTCCGACGTCGCGTTCAGCGGCCGCGAATCCGCCTCCGACGTTGCGCGCAATCTCGAACGCTGGGTTCCCATCGTTGTCGTCCGCACCTTTGAACAAGCGCGTCTCGAACGCTTTGCTGTGTCCTCGTCGCGCATGCGTGTGATCAACGCCCTGACTGACGAAGAACATCCGTGCCAGGCCCTCGCCGACATGCAGGCGCTCATTGAGCGCTGGGGTTCGGTGAAGGGCCGGACCATGACGTATGTGGGAGATGGCAACAACGTCGCGGCCTCACTCGCGCAGGCATCGGTGATGCTCGGCATGCACGTCCGGCTCGCCACACCCGAAGGGTTTGAGTTGAACGCCGGCTTGGCAGAGTCCGTCACCCGCGTCGTGCGATTTGGTGCGACCTTTACGCAAGGCCACGATCCCGTTGCTGCGGTCAAAGGCGCCGATGCCGTGTACACCGACGCCTGGGCGTCGATGGGACAGGAGGCCGACGCCGAACGCCGCGCCGGCATTTTCAGGCCCTTCCAGGTCAACGCCGCACTGATGGTTGCCGCCGGCAAGGACGCCCTGTTCATGCACTGCCTCCCGGCTCACCGGGGACTCGAAGTCACCGACGAGGTCATCGATTCCCCGGCCTCGATCGTCTTCGATCAGAGTGAAAACCGCCTGCACACGCAGAAGGCGCTGCTCGCGATGATGTCGGCGCGATAGACGCCGCCTGTCGGGCACGCTGGTGTGTAGCGTGCCGTGCACATCACGATATGCTGCCGCCATGAAAGCCCTGCGCATCGGGTTCGGCCTGCTGGCGGCGGCGATTGCCACGCCTGCGGCGCTGGCGGCGGTGTTCGCCGGCCGCTGGTATTTCGGGCTGGAGGGCCAGGGCGGCCAACCGTGGCCTGACGTGCAGGCGCGCATCGACACGTATGCGCTCCTGTCCGCCCCGGTCGCGTTCTTCGTCACTCTCGCCTTTGGCGCGCCGTATGTGCATCGCCTCGCCGAGATCGGCCGTGCGACGCTCCCGCGCGTCGCGGTCACCGGCGCACTCGTCGGCGCACTCCCCTTCCTCCTCTTCGATGGCTACATCGTCGGCATGAACTTGCTCTTGCTCGCGAGCGAGCCCTACACGCGCGAAGGCTTGATTACAGCTGCGCGGTGGGCGGCGCTGGGATCCTGGTGCGGCATTTGGTCGGCGCTGTCGTACTGGATGGTGGCGATTCGCAGAACTCGTTGATGGTGCCGGGGTGAGGGGTAACGGCCCGCTCAAGTTCAGCGGGCCCTACGATGACGTACGTAGGGCCCGCTGGGTTCGAGCGGGCCGTGCATGGTCAACGACCAATGGCCGGGCGGCGTATCCGTACGCTACAGTTCCCCGGGTTCATTACTCCCATCTGGAGGCTCCATTGGCACGTCGAACGATTCACTCCGTAGTCCTCGGGTTGGCAGCGGTCGCTGCTCTCCTCGTCCCGGCCGCCGGCGCACGTCTTGCCGGCAATTCCGACGCCCCCGCCCCGCAGGCGGCACGGGCGTCGTCGGTCGTGGCCATCCGCAACGCGACGATCATCACCGTGTCGCGCGGCACCATCAACAACGGCACGATCGTGATGCGGGACGGCAAGATCGCCGCCGTCGGCACGAACGTCCAGATTCCGGCCGGCGCAACCATCGTCGACGGCACGGGCAAGTTCGTGACGCCCGGGCTCATCGATGCGCACTCGCACATCGGCAATGACGCCATCAACGAAGGCGCCACGGCGGTCAGCTCGATGACCGATATGGGTCAGGTGCTCAACCCGACGGCGATCGCCATTCAGCGCGACCTGGCGGGTGGCCTGACGATCGCGAACGTGCTACACGGATCGGCCAACCCGATCGGCGGCGGCGCGGTCACGATCAAGCTGCGCTGGGGTGTGGAACGCGGCGACGCGCTGATCATGGAAGGCTCGATGCCCGGTATCAAGTTCGCGCTGGGTGAAAACCCGAAGCGTTCGGGCGGCGGCGCCGGCGGCCTGCAGGGGAATGCCCTGCCCCGCTACCCGGGCACGCGCCAGGGCGTGGAGTTCGTCATTCGCGACGCATTCACACGCGCGAAGAAGTATCAGAAAGACTGGGCGGCGTACAACGCGTCCCCCGACAAGGCGACCACCATTCCGCCGCGTCGTGACCTCCAACTCGACGCACTGGTGGAGGTCCTCGAAGGCAAGCGCCTGGTGCACTGCCACTCGTACCGCGCAGACGAAATCCTCATGATGATCCGTCTCGCCGACGAGATGGGTTTCACGGTCGCCACCTTCCAGCACGTGCTCGAGGGCTACAAGGTCGCGAAGGAAATGGCGGCGCACGGCGCCGGCGCGTCCACGTTCTCCGACTGGTGGGGCTACAAGATCGAAGCCGAGGACGCGATCCCCGGCAACGCGGGCCTGATGACGCACAAGGGCGTCAACGTCTCCATCAACTCCGACAGCGCGGAACACGCGCGCCGCATGAACACCGAAGCGGCCAAGTCCGTGCGTTGGGGTGACGTCAGTGACGACCAGGCCATCGCGATGGTGACGATGAACCCGGCGCGGCAGCTGCGTATCGAAGACCGCGTGGGTTCGCTCGATGTCGGCAAGGACGCCGACGTTGTGCTCTGGAACAACCATCCGCTGAGCACCTACGCGATCGTCGAACACACGTACATTGACGGCAAGCTCTACTACGACCGCGTGGCCGACCTGGCCCGCGTGGCGGCGGCCAGCACGAACCGCCCCGCACCTGCGGCGCCGGCCGTCACGGGCAACCTGTTCAACGTCACGCTGGAAGCGGGCAAAGTCGTCTACAACACGAACGGTCCGGCGTGGGCCATCACCAATGCGCGCATTCACACGGTGTCCGGTCCGGTGATTCCGCGCGGCACCGTGGTCATTCGCGGCAACACGATTCAGGCGGTCGGTGCGAACGTGTCGATTCCCTCGGGCGCGCGTGTTGTGGATGCGCGTGGCGCAAACGTGTACCCCGGCTTCATCGATGCGCAGACGGACCTCGGCCTCAACGAGCCCGGCGTGCGCGGCTTTGAGGACGTGAGTGAAATCCTGACGTTCAACCAGATGCTGCGCACACGGGTGGCCTATCAGTCGGACAGCGACGCCATCGCGGTGGCGCGCACGGAGGGCATCACGTCGGCCGGTATCTTCCCAGGTGGCGGCATCATCGGCGGTGAAGTGCCGCTGATGAACCTCGACGGCTGGACGTGGGAGGAAAACGTGGTGCGCCCGGCAGCGGGCCTCGCGTTCTCGTTCCCCGGCGGCGGCGGTGGTGGACGTGGCGGCGGCGGATTCCCAGCGGGTGGCCGCGCCGGTGGCGCCGCCAACTCGGGGCTCCGTGAACTCGACAACCTGCTCGCGCAGGCGAAGGTGTACGGCGCCAATCCGAACCGCGACATGAACTGGACGCTCGAGCCGTTCCTCCCGATCCTGAACAAGCAGCAGGCGTTCTATGTGAGCGCGGGCAGCGACGCCGCGATCACGCAGGCGATTGCATGGGCGCAGCGCCAGAACGTCAACATCGTCATTCGCACGAGCCCGGCGACGGCGGTGTCGAGTGCGGCGGCCCTGAAGGCGGCGAATGTGCCGGTCATCCTCAGCACGATTCTGGCAATGCCGGCCGGCAACGACGAGACCTTCCACGCGGCCACGTATCAGGCGGCAGGAGAGCTCGAAAAGGCCGGCGTGACGTTCGCGTTCTCGAGCGGCGGCTTTGAGACGGTGCGTCTGATCCCGTTCCAGGCCGCGATGTCGGTGGCGTGGGGCCTCAGCAAGGAGCGCGCGCTGCAGGCGATGACGCTCGACGCGGCGAGGATCTTCGGCGCGGACAAGCTGGTCGGCAGCATCGAACCCGGCAAGGTCGCCAACCTCGTCGTCACCAACAGTGACGCGATGGAAATCCGCTCGCGTGTGCTGCATGTGGTCATCGCCGGAAAAGATGTGCCGCTGCAGAACAAGCAGACGGAATTGTTCAACCGTTACATGGGTCGGCAGTAGGAGGACATGCACATGCGCAACCTGAAATCACTGTTTGTTCAGGGCGCCGCGGTCCTCGCTGCGACGCTCACGTTCACTCTCACCGGCGGGGCGGCTCCTCAGGGCCTGACCTACGCCATTCGCGGCGCGAAGATCGTCACGGTCTCGGGCGCCACGATCGACAACGGCACGGTGCTGATCCGCGACGGCGTCATTCAGGCGGCCGGGGCCTCGGTCACGGTGCCGGTTGATGCGCTGGTCACCGACGGCGCCGGCCTCACGGTGTACCCGGGCTTCATCGACCTGAACAGCGCAGCGCCCCTCGGAGAGGCGGCACCGGCAGCCGGCGCTGAGTTCGCCGGGCGCGGCGGCGGTGGTCGCGGCGGCGGTGCCGGCGAAACGTTCGCCAATCGCGAAGAGGCCGAACGCGCGAAGCGTGCGGCGATTCTCCGCCCCGACTACGAGGCCGCCCAGAACATCGTCGAATCGAACGACACGTTGTCGGCGATGGCGCAGGCCGGGATCACGTCAGTGCTGGCCGTGCCCTCGCAGGGCATCTTCAAGGGCCAGAGTGCACTCGTGAACACGGCGTACCCGCCTGCGGATCCGCAGATCAGCACGGTGGCGGCCTACCGACGGGGCATCGCCGTCGTGAAGGCACCGGTGGCGCAGCACGTGAACATCGGTGGACGCGGAGGCGGCACCGGGTACCCGAACTCGCTGCTCGGCACGATCGCGTTCACGCGGCAGGGGTTCCTCGATGCGCAGTGGCAGCGCGATGCCACGGCCATCTACGAGAAGGCCGGCGCCCGTGGCCCGCGTCCCGTCGTGGAGCCCTCCCTCGACGCGCTGAAGCCGGCGCTGGCCAAGCAGATGCCGACGGCGTTTGATGCCAACCAGGCCCGCGAGATCGATCGTTCACTCATCATGGCGAAGGACTTCGGTCTCGACCCGATCATCGTCGGTGGCGCCGAATCGGGGAAGCGCATCGCCGACCTGCAGAAGGCCGGCGCTCGCGTCATCCTGAGCGTGAACTTCCAGGGTAGCGGCGGTGGCGGTGGTGGACGAGGCGGCGGTGGCGGCGATGGCGCCCAAGCCACTGCTGAAGCGACAAAGACCGCAACCCAGCTCGCACAGGCCAGCGTGCTGTTCGGCTTCACGGGCGGCGGCACGCTCGCACCTTCGGCGTTCCTCGCCAACGTGATCCGGACGATCAAGGAAGGCGGCCTGCCGCCGGCCACAGCGCTTCGTGCCCTCACCCTCGACGCCGCACGCGTCGCGGGCGCGGCCGATCGCCTCGGCTCGATCGAACAGGGCAAGATCGCCAACATCGTCGTGATGGAAGGCGAACTGTTCGAAGCCAACGCCCGCGTGCGTCACGTCTTCATCGACGGACGCCCGGTCGAGATCACCGGCGCCGCACCGGCGCCGGCAACCGGCCGGGGTGGCCGAGGCCGCACCGGGCGCTAGCGCGCCCGGGTTCATCGGTTCATGGTTCCGCGGTTCTAGTGCAAGGTTCACTGGAACCCGGAGCCAGAACCGAGGAACCATGAACCGATGAACCAGTAACCCGCGTAAAGGCGTAGAATCCCTCCATCCCAGGGAGGGTTCGATGAGAAGACTGCTGAGCATTGTCGCTGTTGGAATCGTTGTCTCGCTGACCGTCGCTACGCCACACGCGAGGCGCCAAGCGCCCTCAGGCTACCTCACTCCACCCAAAGTCATCGTCGACATCATGGACGCCGAGCCGTTGCCCGGCGTCCAGCTGTCGCCCGATCGAAAGACGATGCTGATGACACATCGGCGGAGCATGCCGACGCTGGCGGAAGTCGCGTCGCCGATGCTCAGGCTGGGCGGGTCGCGCATCAGCCCCCTGACCAATGGCAACCATGTGCTGAACGGCACGATCGGCCTGACCCTGAAGGACGTCGCGACGGGCGCCGAGCGCAAGCTCGTGTTGCCGCCGACCGGGTCGTTTGGCGCGAGCTTCTCTCCCGACGGCACAAAGATCGCCATCACCCACACCGCCGCTGACACGATCCGGCTGCTGCTCGCGGACGTGGCGACCGGGCAGATCGCCACGGTGGTTGATCGCGGCATCAACGGACTGGGCGGTGGGTGCAGCTGGCTGGATGACTCGACCGGATTCCTCTGCAGCATGATCCCGGCGGGCCGTGGTGCCGCACCGACGGCGCCGGTGGTGCCGTCGATGCCGAACATGCAGGAGAACCTCGGCACGATCGCGGCCGGACGGACCTATCAGGACCTGCTCACCAACGCCCACGATGAACAGCTCTACGACTACTACTTCACGTCACAGCCGGCGTGGGTGGATCTCTCCGGCAAGGCGACGCCCTTCGGCCGTCCTGCCATCTATCAGGGGCTCCAGGTCTCGACCAATCGGGAGTACGTGATCGCGACGCGGATCAAGCGTCCGTATTCGTATCTGCTCCCCGCGTCGAGTTTTCCGCGTGATGTCGAAGTCTGGGATCGCACCGGTCGCGTCGTCCGCAAAGTCGCTGATGTGCCGATGGGAGATGTCGTGCCGGTCAACGGTGTGCATCAGGGCGCGCGGAGCGCGCAGTGGCATCCACTCGAGCCGGCCACACTCATCTGGGTCGAGGCGCTCGACAAGGGCGACATTCGCAACAGGGTGTCGCATCGCGATCAGGTCCTGACACTCGCCGCGCCATTCACCGGAACGCCGGCCGCCGCGATCAAGACGGAGTGGCGCTACGGAGGCGTGTCCTTCACGGAGAAGGGCGTCATCATCGTGGCCGAATCGGATCGGGCGACGCGCATGACGCGGAGCTGGGTGTACGACAAGGGCTGGTCGTCTACACCTCGCAAGGTCTGGGAACGCGGGCAGCAGGATCGATACGGCGATCCGGGCTTCCCCATGCGTCGCTCGGCATCGACGCTCGTCCTGCAGATTGGCGATGCAATCTACCTCACTGGTGCCGGTGCGTCTCCCAAGGGCGACCTTCCATTCCTCGACCGGATGAACCTGACGACACTCGCAACCGAGCGTGTATGGCGCAGTGACGAGCACAGTTACGAATCGGTGGTGGCGCTGGTCGACGATGCCGGGGCACGGATGATCACGACGCGCCAGACGTCGCAGATTCCGGCGAACTACGTGATGCGCGACCTGCGCGCAAACACGATGACGCCGATCACGTCATTCAAGGATCCCCACCCACAGTTGTCGGACGTGCAGCGACGCTTCGTGACGTACACACGCAACGACGGCGTCACGCTGTCGGGCACCATCTACCTGCCGCCCAGCTACAAGCCGGGCGAACGGCTGCCGATGTTTGTGTGGGCGTACCCGCAGGAATTCGACAATGCCGACGCCGCCAGCCAGGTGGTCGGCTCGCCGAATCGTTTCACGACGGTCGGCGGCTCATCCCATCTGCTCCTGCTGACGCAGGGCTACGCGGTGTTTGACGGGGCGACGATGCCCATCATCGGCGCGGGTGAGACGGCCAACGACACCTACGTCGAGCAGCTTGTGGCCAGCGCACAGGCGGCCGTGGACTTTGCGGTCAATGAGGGTATTGCTGACCGCGCGCGCATCGGCGTCGGCGGCCACAGCTACGGCGCGTTCATGACGGCAAACCTGCTCGCGCACTCCGACATCTTTGCGGCGGGTGTGGCCCGCAGCGGCGCCTACAACCGCACGCTGACGCCGTTCGGGTTCCAGAACGAAACGCGTACCTTTTGGGAGGCGCCGGACGTCTACGCGAAGATGTCGCCGTTCTACCACGCGCACAACATCAAGGAGCCGCTGCTCCTGATCCACGGTGAACTCGACAACAACTCCGGCACGTTCCCGATTCAGTCGGAACGCATGTACATGGCGCTCAAGGGCCACGGCGCAACCACACGCTACGTCACGTTGCCGTACGAGTCCCACGGCTACGCCGCGCGCGAGTCCAACATGCACGTTGTCGCCGAGACGCTCAACTGGTTGAACAAATACGTGAAAAAGACTCCGAACTAGAGCTCGTTCACAGGAAGGCGCGGAGGATTGTTTTTAAGCTCTCCGTGCCTCTGTGCCTCCCTGTGAAGAAAACAGCCGGGTGAGGACCCGCCGAGCGGGAGCTCATCCTCGAATATCTCGACTAGGTCGACGATGTGGTGGACGAGCTGGGGAGCCGCATGGGCCTCAGCACGATCGTCACTTCGGTCTGTACGCCGGGTCGCACTTCATGGACCTCAACGGTGGTCGCGTACCCCAGGGCCCGACCCGTCACGCGGTACATGCCTGGACGGACACCCTCAAAATCAAATCGCCCACGCCCATCGGCCACACCGCCGAACTCAGGCAGTCCAGACCTTGAATCCGCCGGCTGAAACAGAAACGCCGCATCGGGAATCGACCCGCCGTACTCATCGAACACGCGCCCGCGCACCTGACCCGTTGCCTCAGCGACCATCCCGCCCGTGGTCCGCTTCCCTCCGCAATGCGCGGCAGCCACCGACGACACCAGCAACAGGCCCAGCGCCATCGCGCCTCTCAGATTCATCCGGTGACCGCACGCAAGGCTTGGAGGAGCGCAGTCCACGCGTCACCGTCTGGTGCGACCAAGTCAAAGTGTCCGGCACCTTCAACAGGCCGAACAATCACGCGCGCGCCGGTGCTGCGCGCAAGCGCGTCCACCTGCGCATGAGGGACGATGGCGTCGGCGGTGCCGATGATGGCCTGTACCGGTACGCGAGGTGGTGTGGTTGCCGGGGACGCGAAGGCGTAACGCTCAGGGACTTCGCCGACGGTGCCACCCAGAAGCGGCACCACCGCCGAACCGCAGCCGGTGGGGGCCGCATACGTCGCGAGGTCCGTGATCCCCGCGATAGAGACCACTGCTCGCGGCAGGAACGATTCCTGCGCGGCACTCCACAAGGCGAGATGTCCACCTGCCGAGTGGCCGGCCACAACTACGCGGGCAAGGTCCAATGGGTGCCTGGCGGCGAGTTGGCGCACATGCGCAATCGCGTTTGTCACGTCGTCAAACGTGCCGGGCCATCCGCCGCCTGGGCTTCCGATACGCCGGTATTCGATCGCCCAAACCGCCCACCCTGCATCCGCAAGTGCCGTCGCCAGGGGGGCCACATGGGTGATGTCGTACTCTGCGCGCCAGCAGCCCCCGTGAATGAGCACCACGACGGAGTGTGGGCCGCCTCCACACGGCAGCCGAAGTTCGCCGAATTGTTCAGGCGCAGCGCCGTACACCTCGCGGTGGTCCGCAGGCCGGCTTGGCATCGCGGCCACCTCGTCGAACGTTCGCGATGGTCTATCCACAGTTGAACACGACGTCGCGTTCCTCGAAGCGCACATCGGCAAATGGCCGTGCGCGCGCCAGGTCAACGGGCTGCGTCGTCGCTTGAGTGGTAAAGCAGGATGCACCGGGAGACTGAGAGACGACCTCAACCACCAGCACGCCCGCCTCGACCTTCGCCGAAGGCATCGTGATGTGAAAGCCACCCGTCGCTCGCGCCCCCATGGCGACGGCAACGATCATTTCGGTTGAGAAGTCGATGGCGGGACGAGGCGGTTCTGCCCCGCTCTTCGCGTGCATACGGGTCCAGAACGCGGCCCAGGTTCCAGCATCACGAATGACCGTCCGCTCCCGCTCTGTGATGCCCGTTGAGGTCGAGTACGACGAAGCGCCAGCGCTCAGTCTGCTGAAGCCCACCGTCTCAGGCGTGGTTGGTGACGTACAACCGGCCACCACGACCACAACAAGCAGCAGAACACGCCATGCCATACCAGGGAGTTTAGCAGGGAAGCGTCGGGACAGGCAGGAACGCGGGACATGATCCGACTCTCATGGTGACCAGCACGCCGCAGATCATGGTCGAGGGGATGCGGACGGATTACCAAGGCGTCGTCTCCCAATCAATAGCTGCGCGATGACTTCTGGGCGCACACGCACACGAATGGGCACAGCGACCGGTGTGGTGAATTCGCCATCGGCACGAATATCGAGCTGAAGCGGGTCATCGGGCACATCCTGCAGAACGGGACGTTCCCAGGCATGCACATTGCGTCAGGCAACCTGTACGGCGCGCATAGGGGCGCCGACTGGTCTTCCTCCACGCACACCGATGTCGCCGGCATCCAGTTCGACATCTGGGTGGATGACGAACAGAGCATGTCGGGCGGCACGTTCCTGATCTGACGGAGCCCCCATGAGTCCCGCTCTGCGCGCGCAGGGGAACGAGCGGTACACCGAAGCTGGATACCGCGCGTACCTTGATGCATTGATCGCGCGAGTCGGCTGCCTAATCGAGTTCCGGATTTACGAGACGCCGTGTTGTTTCCTGAAGCGCTGATGCAGTCCCTCGTGGATGCGTCAGAGACGATGGTCGCGCAGTTGCTGGGGAATGCAGAGTAGCGGATCGCGGCAAGATGATGGGCGTCGATCACAGGAAGCGGCTCGACTTCGTCGGCGCAGCCGGAGCGGTGACCGTCCAAACGCTGTAGTGCTGGATGCTCGGTGCTGAGTGCCGGTGCACGGTGCCTAGTGCAACCCCGGCGCTTCGTGACCGGTGCGTGCGACGTATTCGACGTAGGTGCCCGGGAAGAGCAGCGGCTCGCCGCCGCCGAGTTCGAGCACGCGGGTGCCGAGGCCGCGGAGGAACGAGCGGTCGTGCGACACGAACACCATCGTGCCCTCAAAGTCCTTCAGGGCCGTGATGAGCATGTCCTTGGTCGCGAGGTCGAGGTGGTTTGTCGGTTCGTCGAGCACCAGCAGATTCGGCGGATACATCAGCATGCGGGCCAGGACGAGCCGAGAGCGTTCGCCACCCGACAGATACCGGATCTTCTTCTCGACCTCGTCTCCTGAAAACTGGAACGCACCGGCGAGGTTGCGGATGGCACCAACGGTTTCCTTCGGGAAGTCGTCCTGCAACTGCTCCCACACCGTCTTGTCCGGGTCGAGCACCTGCAGCGCCTGCTGGGCGAAGTAGCCCATCTGCACGCTCGCGCCGATGCGCACGCTGCCGGAATCCGGCTCCATCGCGCCGGCGATCATCCGCAACAGCGTCGTCTTGCCCGCGCCATTGGCGCCCATCACCGCCCAGCGTTCGCCACGCTGGATGGTCATGTTGAAGCCGTCGTAGATGACGTGATCGCCGTAGGCCTTATGCAGGTCCTCCACCATCACGACCTTGTCGCCCGAGCGCGGCGGCTGCCGGAAGTCGAAATCCACCAGCTTGCGCTTCTTCGGCAGCTCGATCTTCTCGATCTTGTCGAGCGCCTTGACGCGGCTCTGCACCTGCGCGGCCTTCGCGGCGTGAGCGGCAAACCGGTCAATGAACCGCTGCTCCTTGGCGAGCATCGCCTGCTGCCGCGCGTACGCCGCCTCGCGGTTGGCTTCCCGGATCGCCCGTTCCTTCTCGTAGTACTCGTAGTTCCCCGCGTACACCGTGATCTCGCCGTCATCGATCTCGGCAATGCGGGAGACGATGCGGTTCATGAATTCGCGGTCGTGCGAGGTCATGAAGAGCGCGGACGGCAGGGATTTGAGGAAACTCTCGAGCCAGATGATGGATTCGATGTCGAGGTGGTTGGTCGGTTCGTCCATCAGCAGGACGTCCGGCCGACCGAGGAGGACCCGGGCCATCGCGACGCGCATCTTCCAGCCGCCCGAGAGGTCGCCAACGTCGCCGTCGATCCGGCGGTCGTCAAATCCGAGCCCGTGCAGCACCTCGCGGGCCTGGCTCTCGAGGCCGTAGCCGCCGAGGTGGTCGTATTCCTCCTGGACTTCGCCGAACCTGGCCAGAATCCGGTCCATGTCATCGGCCTTGTCGGGGTCCCCCATGGCCTGCTGCAGGGCCTCCAACTCGTGGTGGAGGTCGCCCAAGCGGCCCGATCCGGCGATGGCCTCGTCCAGGACGGACCGGCCGGACATCTCCTCGACGTCCTGCCGGAAGTAGCCCACGGTCATCTTTTTGGGGACCGAGACCTCCCCCTCGTCGGGCGATTCTTCGCCAACAATCATCCGGAACAGGGTGGTTTTGCCCGCCCCGTTGGGGCCGACGAGGCCCACTTTGTCGCCCGGATTCAGCTGGAAGTTCGCGTCAACAAAGAGGATCTGCCTGCCGTACTGCTTGGAGATGTTCGAGAACGAGATCACAACCCACCGATGATACCCGTGTTATCCTGAAGGCCACCGCTGAAGTCCGGCCTCCGAGCTTTCGCCCCGCGTCGAGTGTCCCTGGTTATTGTCCCTGGTCCCCAACGTGAATGCTGAGCAAGAGGAACGGGAGTCCGTTCCGCCGGGTTTTATCGGTTTACTTGTTCAGGAGCTGTTACATGGGTCGCAAATTGTACGTCGGCAATCTCCCCTATTCCGCCACCGAAGACGAACTTCGTGAGTTCTTCAGCGGCGCCGGCGCCGTTGACACCGTCAACGTCGTCCGTGACAACGCCACGGGCCGTGCCCGCGGATTCGCTTTCGTCGAAATGGCCACCGACGAAGAGGCGCAGAAGGCAGTGGAGATGTTCAACGAGAAGCCGATGGGCGGCCGGAACCTCGCGGTGAACGAAGCGCGTCCGAAGCCGGCGTTCGGCGGCGGTGACCGTGGCGGCCGCGGCGGCGGCTACGGTGGTGGCGGTGGCGGCAACCGTCGCGAACCGCGCTGGTAAGTCATTCGTTTAAAATGCCGGTACCCGGTCGCGCAGCGCGCGGCCGGGTAGTGGTGTGTATTCAGGCGTCCCAGGACGCCATTTTCGGAGGATGTCCGTGAAGGTCAACAAAGGCGCGCGCGTGTCGCAACCAAAGTACGGCCCCGGCACGGTCACCGACTCTGACGGCACACACGTCGTGATTGATTTCGACAACCACGGCCCCAAGCGGTTCGTGGCGGCGATGGTTTCGTTGGCACCGACCACGGAGCCGGCGCCGGAAAAAGCCAAGACGAAGCGGCGGACGAAAAAAGCCGCAGCGGCAGAGTAACGGGGTCCAGGGGTCCAGAAGTCCAGGAGTCCTGGGGAACTCAAAGGGCGCGGCGGGGATACCCGCCGCGCCCTTTTTTTTATTGGCCGCCGCCGGCTTTCTTCGCGGCTTCCATCGCCTTCCTGCGCTCTTCCATGTGTTTCTCCATGTCGAGACGCGGGATGCCGTCCTTCCACCAATCCGGCGCGGCTGCACCCTTCAGGTAGTGGTCAAAGAACTCCTTCACACGCACCGTGTAGTCGTGCTGGTTGGCGGGCCGCGCCAGACCATGGTTCTCACCCGGGTACTCCAGCAGCACCACCGGCTTCTGCATGCGGCGCAGCGTGTTGTAGTACTCGATGCCCTGCGTGAAGTCGACGGCGCCATCCTGATCGTTGTGCAGGATGATGAGCGGCGTCTTCACCTTGGCCGCGTGATAGACCGGCGAGTTGCGCGTGTAGGCATCCCACTGTTCCCACGGTCCACCGGTGAACCGCCCCTGGCTGCTCTCGAAGATCGCGCCATTGGTGCCGCCGGTGTTCTTGTAGAGCACCGAATACATGCTGATCATGTTGGTCAGTGGCGCGCCGGCAATCGCCGCGGCGAACATGTCGGTCTGCGTGATGGTGAAGGCCGTCTGGTAACCGCCCCATGAGTGACCGTGGAGACCGACCTTCGCCGGATCCACCACACCCGTGGCCACTGCGGCCTTCACGGCGTTGGGCAGCGTCCACGCCGCGGACATACCGGGGTCGTTGACGTAGTACTTGATGTCGGGCTGCAGCACCGCGTAGCCGTTGCTCGTGTAGGCCTGACGGTTGAAGCCGTTCGCCGCAGGCCGGCCGTACTGGTAGTGCCCCTGCGTCAGCCGCTCGTAGATGTAGACAATCGTCGGATACTGCTTGCCCTTCTCATAGTTCGCGGGCAGATACAACGACGCCTGCAGACGTTCACCCTTCGCGTTCTTGAACTCGACGAGCTGCGCCCCCGCCGACCACGCCAGCGACTCGGCTTCCTTCGACATGTCCACGATCTTGCGGCCGTTCTTCAGCGTCGCATCCGTCACGAAGACCTGCGGTGCCTCGGTCGGCGTCTCGCGGCGATACATCCAGATGTCGCCCTTCTCCGCCTTCTGCAGGCCGCTGATCGCGGCATCCTCCCAGAGCAGCATGTTCAGACCCAGCTTGCCGGGTTCGAGCACGCCGTAGCCCGCGCGCTTGGTCCACTCGGACATCGCCGAGAAGTACTGCGGCTTGCTCAGGTCGATGCCACGCTCGTTCTGGTAGATGCCGAACACGCGACCCTGATACCGAATCTGATCCTTCTTGCCGTTCACCGTCAGATTCACCGGCGCTTCACCCGCCGCCACCGGCACCTTCCAGACGTCCCAGCGGTCCGACAGCAACACGTACTGGTTGTCGGACGTCCAGCCGATCGCGTTTGACGGCGGATCAACCACGTTGACGTCGCTGTCCGTGTTCACAAAGGACGTGGGCACCTTCTCGGTGATGTTCCTCGTGAGGCCGGTCTCGGCGTCAAACACATGGAAGTGCTTGTTCTCGTAGTAGAGGTACTTCGTGCTGTCGGGCGACGACGAGTTGCCCCAGCGGAGTTCCTTCTTCACGGTGATCCGTTTGCCGGTGGTTGTGTCGATCGCGTACACGTCGCGGAACTGCTGGCCGTTGAGGTTGCCCATCAGCTCGTACGCCGAGTTGCTGGTGCCAATCGCCCACTTGCCGCGACCGGTCACCGTCACCGTCGGCACTTCGTCATCCGCCAACCGCACCATCGTGTTGTCGGCCGGACGATACAGCGCGGGATAGCTGAAGTTGCGATCGGCGTTCTCCTGCACGCGCTGCTGCGACTGGAGTCGCGGATCCTTGTAGTGCCAGATGACCACGTTGGGACGTTCGGCCGCGTCCGGCGCGGCTGCCGGAGCCCCCGCAGGAGCGTCGGCCCCCTCGGCACCTGGCGTTGCGTTGCCACGACCCGCGGGACGCGGCACGGGCGTGAGTTCGGCCATGCCGAAGATCATCGCGGTGCGGTCATCGTTCCACGTCGGCGTGCGGTTCCCGCTCACCGACATGTTCTCGGGGAAGCTCTTGTCGTCCTTCGGGTTGTACACCACCTTCTTTGGCGTGCCACTGCCAAAACCGGTGAAGCCCACCACCGAGAACAGGCGCTCGCGGAACCCGCGATCATCAGTCCCCTTCAGCATCGTCAAGGCATCACCCTCGGTCGTCCACGCCATGCGTTCGTAGAACGCACGATCGGTGTCGAGCGAGGTGATGGTGCCGGTGGACATGTCTCGAATCTGGAGGCCGTTGCCGGCCTGATCGGTGGCGTCAATTACGAGCGCCAGGTACTTGCCGGACGTGTTGAAGTTGAACTCGGAGACGTTGCCGACGTTGATCTCGGTGCCGGACTTCAGTTCACGGAGGATCAGGTCGGTGCCGCGGGGACGCGTGTCACGCGGCGCGGGCGCGCCACCCGCACGGCCGCCCGCAGGTGCCGCAGCCGGCGAGGCGGCCGCCGCGTCCGCGCCGTAGCGATGCAGCGCAATCCATCCACCCATCTCACCCGCGAAGGCAAAACGGCGAATCTTCGGAATGCTGACCTTGTCGCCGGTCGCCAGATTCACGATCAGCGCACTGGTCTGAATCGGCCGACGCGCACGGCGTGCCGCTTCGGCTTCCCCGCGCGTGAGCGACACGGTGATGGCGAGCCACTGCGAGTCGTCGGAGAAGGTCATCGGTCCGGCGCCTTCACCAACCGGGAATGTGTATTCCTGCGCACCGGTGGTGCTGCGCACGACGACTTCGCTGTCGCCCTCCAGCGGCGCGACACGGTAGGCAAACCACTGCCCGTTCGACGACATGGCCGTCGTGGTCATAGCGCGGAACGAGAGGATGTCACCCAGGACCATCGGCCGTTTGGTGGCGTTTTGTGCCGACAGCGGCACCAGGACAGCGGCCACAAAGGCCAGCGGCAGAGCAATCAGAACACGGCGACGGAGTCGCGTCATTTCGGAAACCTCCTCGGAACCCACAGGGGGGAACCGGAATGGTAGCACCCTGTGCGGGTGGGCGGGTGGGTGGATGGATGGATGCTCAAGTACGGAGGATTCGCCTTGCGCTGCGCCAGAGGAAGCGGAGGAGCAACACGGCAGTGACGATCAGCACGAGGACAATCCCGGCGGCAAGCCACGGATAGCTCGCGGCAAACCACGTCAGTCCCAATGCCAGGAGGTCTTCGGTGACGCTTAGTCCGATATTGGACGCTGGTTCAGGAGATGCCGACACCGCGGTACGGAGTGTGGTCTTGAGGGTGTGCGCTGCCAGCGCGAGGACAGCGCCGAGCACAACCGCCGCACCCTGCCACATGGGATCCAGCGACGGCGTGGCGGCGTAGGCCAGCACGCCCGCGACGGGAACTCGCACAAACGTCTGCAGAACGTTCCAGACCAAATCAAACAGCGGCACCTTGTCGGCGACCACCTCGACGAGGAAGAGCGCTCCCGCACCGCCAATGACCCACCAGCTGGCGAGCATGTTCAAGTCGCCAGGCAGCGCGAGCACCTCGAGCCGCGCCATCAACCCGAGCACCACCACGGTGCCGGACGCATTCAGTCCCGCGGCAAACGACACCGCGATCAAAAACGCCACTATCTCGCGCGGGTCCAGGGCCACGGCCGGATTCTAACGCTGAAGAACCGTGCTGAGTGCTCGTGTGCTGGGTGCTCAGTGCTTGTGCTCGGTGCCCGGTGCCGAGTGCTGAGGTGCGCGCGCAACAGTCAGGTAGATTGGGCCCACACCAAGTGTCGCGACGAGCGTGACCGTGCCGAAGCCGGCGCGGTTGGTGATGTCGTAGCGAATCTCCTCGCCCGGCGCCGCATCGAACTTCACGGTCTTCCACACCAGCGTGTTGTGAATCCGCATCGCATGCGGCCCTGGCGCGATCTCGACGGTCTCGGTCTGCCCATGCACCAGCACGGCGACCTGTTTCCCGTCGATCGACACAAACATCTGCCGAATCCCAACATCATTTGAAGCAGTGCGGCTCAGCGTAATGCGCGCGGCGGAAGCCATTCCCCATTCTCGCCCATCCACCCACCCGCCCATCCATTTGACATGCTGTGTATATTTACTATATACAGTTACCGTGGCTCAGGAACGCACCCTGCTCATCGGCCCCCTGTCGGCATCCGCCCAGGGACCGCTGTACCTGCAGATCGTCAACGCGCTGAAGCGTGAGGTCAGTGAGGGGCGTTTGCCTGGCGGGACGGCACTGCCGTCGTTCCGGGGTCTGGCTGAAGATCTGCTCGTCAGCGTCATCACCGTCAAACGCGCGTACGAGGAACTCGAGCGCGAAGGCATCATCTTCCGCCGGCAGGGGCTCGGCACGTTTGTGTCCGAAGTCGCGACCGATCGCAGCCGCGAAGTAAAGACCGAACGCGCCCGCGGACTCTTCCGCGAAGGCGCGCGTGAAGCGGCCGAGGCCGGGCTGTCGCCCCGCGCCGTCATCCAGCTCGCCCAATCCGTGCTCAAGGAATACGCCGACGACGAACCCGTCTCAGGAGAACCGAAACATGTCCGTAAACGCGCTTGAAATCCGTGGCCTGAAGAAGTCGTTCAAGTCCTTCACGCTTGGTCCGCTCGATCTGACCGTGCCGATGGGAGCCATCTACGGCTTCGTCGGGCCCGAGCTCCACCACTCGGTGTGGGGACACGTCAGCCGGCTCATCAGCTTCGTCAAAGCCTTCTACCCGACGTGGGACGACGCGTATTGCAGCAGGTTGCTGGAGGAGTTCGGGATCGATCCGACGGCGCGTGTGATGACACTGTCGTTCGGGACGAAGATCAAACTGTCGCTGGCCGCGATTCCCGTATTCCTGCTGGTGGGTGTCGCCGAAGGGTTCACCGGCAAGCTGAGCGTGGACGCGATGTTCTGGTCTCACGCGACCATCGGTGCATCCTCGCTGCTGATCGCGGCGGCGTTGACCTACCGATCGATCACACGCTCAACGTCATCGGCGGGCGTGTATCAATCGGCGACGCCGTCACTGAACGCTCGCTAGAAGGAGCACACCAGGCGGCCCTACTTGCGCACCACGCGCGCAGCGGTAATGGCATCGCCAAGTTCGAGGCGATCGACCACATCCATGCCTCGAACGACGCGACCAAGGGATGTGAAGTCACCCTCGTTGTGGGGCTGTGGCGTGTTGCCAAGGGTGTAACCCGGCCGGCCGGTGTCGAGTCCTGAGGACGCCCACGCAAGATTGGCGCGCAGCAAACCGTGACGGTTCACTTCGTCGCGCAGCCGATTGGCACCGGGAATGGTGGCTTGCTGCGCCACGAAGTTCGGCACCAGGCGTGTAAACGCCGGACCCACGATCGCCTTGGACTCGGTGAGCCGGACGAGTTCTTCCATGCCCAGTGGCGCATCAGCCGCGAACAGTTCGATCTCGATCTCGCCCTTCGACGTCATCCAGACCGCGCGCGGATTGGGAGTGCCGGTGTGCGCCGGCACGATCCAACGTTCGACGATGGCGCGGTAGTCGGAGATGGCCCGCTCAAGTTCAGCGGGCCCTACGTTACCTACACCACCCACGCCACCCACACCACCTGCACCGGCGCGCCCTGCGCCACCTGCGCGCGCTCCACCGGCGCGACCTGCGGGATCGGGCGGCGGTGCGGTCAGCCTCGTCAACTGCTGCTTGGCGACCGTGCGGAGTGCGGCCGGCTTGGACTCGGCCATCGCGGCTTCAAGTCGCGGACGCACTTGCTCCACGCGACTCGTATGCCGGCCCAGTGTTTCGGCCGCCGACACCGACATCCACGTGTCCGGATTCTCCAGCTCGGCCAGCACCGCCGCCACCGACGCGTCATCGTCGTACCCGGTGAGCACACGGAGCGACTCGGTGCGCACGCGGCGATCGGGATCCGTGAGCGCGTCGCGTAGTCGCGCTGCGGCGACGGCCCGGTCGGAGACCAACGTTGGGACCAAGCCACGCACGGCCCAGAAGCGCACGTCGGGCGACGGATCGTTCGACAGCGTCATCAGGTGCGGCAGGGCTGCCGGATTCCGCGGACGGAACAGCGCCCACGTTGCGCGCCACCGGACTTCCACATCCTGCGAGGTCGTCCACCGCACGATGGGATCAATCGTGCCCGGGTCGGTGAACCGGCCCAGCGACAACAACGCCTCGCCGATCACAGCGCGACTCGCCCGCGCATCCGGCACGGACGTCAGAAATGCTTCAAGGCTGGCGCGCCCGTCTGGAGACCGAGTCTTCCCGAGTGATCGGGCCGCCTCGAATGCAGCGTCGCTATTCACTTGCCAGCCGCTCATCGTCGCCGTCAGCCATGGCACCGCGGCGGGATTACGCGTCTGGCCCATCGCAAACGCCACCGTCGCGACGATCGTGGGGTTCGTGTCCGCGCGCAGCGGCTCCAGCAACGCCAGGCTGCGCTCGTTGACGATGCGGCCCACGGTGACGACGGCGCGACGCCGCACTTCGGGGTGCGAGGAGGCGAGAAGTCGCACCAACGCGGGTTCGTCGAACTGCCTCAGATCCTCGAGCCGCAGCAAGTCGGCAATGGCGGTCACGTCCGCCTCCGTCAACGGCGGACGTCCGCTCTGGGCGGACAACGTCGCGTCCGTGCGAGCGGCACATGCCGCGCCAGAGACCAGAACCGCCGCCAGAACTGCTGCTCGAAACGGATGCATCATCGCTGTTTACCCTGCCGACCATTGTAGGCTGTTGTTCGTGGTCTCTGCTCCAACAGCAAGCGTCGGCTGGCCGTGGAGTGCCAGAATGTATTACGGCTGGGCCGTGTTGCCTGTCGCGGGCTGGTTGGTGCAGTCGCACGGATGGCGCTCGGCGTGGATGTCCATTGGCGCCCGGCTGCCGATCGTGCCGGCGCCCCTTGGGTGGCTGATCGTGCGACGAAGCCCGGAGTCGGTCGGACTCGCTCCGGATGGAACGGCGTCCACCACATCACATCCGCTCGCAGTAGTGGCCGTGGCCTCTCTGACTGTCCGCTTACCGGAACGACGCGCATGATGGTTGCACTCTACGTCACCGTCTGGCTCGCGCTGGTCGCGCTGCTCCTCGGCGAACTTGGCCGGCGCCGAAACACGCAGACGGGCGTCACCACTCACTGGGCCATTGTGGCATCCGCGATTGGTGTCGTTCTGGGCACGACGCACACGCTGCTGGCACTGGGCGTGGTCTACGGCTGGGACCACGCACGCGCGGTGGCCGTCACGGCCGAGCAGGCTGCAAGACTCTACGGCGTCGCGTGGCCCGGAAGCCTGTACGTGAACTACGTGTTCCTCGCCTGGTGGCTCGCCGACACCGGCTGGTGGTGGCTCTCGCCGCGCACCTTCCTGCGCCGGTCCCGGATCATCGAGTGGGCGTGGCGATACACGGCCTTCACGATGGTCATCAACGGGGCCGTGATCTTCGCAAGCCCCGCGGGACGGATCGCCGGCGTGCCGCTGGTGGTCGCCCTGCTCGTGGTCTGGTGGTCGAAGCCGTATTCGAAGGCGTCCTGACTTCAGCCAAGGCTGCCGGCAGCCTTGCTCAGTCGACCGTCCTCGCACAGAAACCGCACGTCGTCGTCATGAGCCGTCGCGAGGATGCGTTCGAAGGCGGCGAGGTGGATGGCATCAGCCGCACGAAGCCCGTGTCTTTCGGCGAGCCTGGCGGAATGCGCCGCGAGGTCGGCATCGATACCCACGGCGATCCACGACGGCCAATCGGCTTCGAACGCCTGCCTCGCGGCTTTCAGCGCGGCCGGTTTGACGCTCTTGTCGCGACGACGCCGTTCAAAGGCTGCACAGGCTTCCGGATACGCGAGCAGCGACGTCGCGACCAGGTTCGCATCGGCCACCGACGCCATTACCTCGTCCGAATCGTCTTCGCGAATGTAGAGCTTCACGATGACCGAGGTGTCGAGGTACCGCATCACCGGCGATCCTCGATCACCACTTGTGACGTGGGCTTGCCACGATCGATGATCGTCAGACGGCCACCACGCTGGACCCGCTTGAGCTGCTGACTCAGCTGGGCTTTCAGTTCCCGGACGCCACTCTTCAACATGTGGACACATTACCGTCGTCTATGTGGACCCGCCAAGTCGACAGGTTGATGGATAACAACATTGGCAGAAAGACGCAAGGCACCGTTCCCCGGTGGGAACGATGGCCTCTCGCGACGTCTTCAGGCTCTCACTCGTGCGTCAGTTGGTCACTGGGCGACGGCCACCAGAAAGCGGCAGGAGCATGGGTGTGAACAACGACGTCATGCCTAGTTCGGCGGAGCATCTTCAGCAGAAAAGTTCGTTCTGCCCACCTCCTGTTTCGAGGCGACCCGGCCACCTCATGCCTCAGTGCGTCGAACACAACCTCAGCGGGATCAGCTTTGCGGTCGCCAACGCGTCCGGGTTCCTTGCGAGAGCACTGGAAGCAACGCCACCGCAGGCTTATCGTCGGCCACAGATGCGTTACGGCGTCTTCACAAACCGCAGGTCCCACACGCGATCCTGCGTGACGCTGAATCCGGTCACGCGTCCGTTTTCGCGACGGAACGTCACCTGGCCGAGGCCCGCACCGGCTTCAAATCGATCGCGCGAATGCGGACGCAGTGAGATCAGCGAATCCGGGCGACGCCGAATCACCAGCGAGCCGTTCTCGACGGAGACGATCAGGCGGAGCTCAACCTCGTCGCTGTCATACGTGCCGGCAAACGCCTCGAGATCATCAGCTGTGGGTTTGTACGTGGCGTCCGGTGCGATACCGACGAGCGGGCCCTGTGCCTCGCTTAACACCACCGGGCGTGGCGCAGTCGCGTTGGCGCGATCACCGAGATAGATGTCGCTGACCGACCGTGCGAACTGCGTGGCGTTGGCGTTGCCCGCATTGCACAACACTGCGACTGTCAGAATCGCCGATGGATAGTACGTCAGGAACGCACGGTAACCCGCCGTCGCGCCGGAGTGATACACCTCAGGCACACCCTTGTAGACACCGGTGAAGACTCCAAGGCCGTAGTGCAGGTCACGCCCATCAGGCAGCTTCGCCATCGTCTGCTGTTCGATGGCGACACGCGCACCTGAGAGCGGGCCGTCCGACACCGCACGCTGCCACTTCAGCAAATCCCCAACAGTGGTCAGCAGTCCGCCGTTCCCGTGCACGTTCTCAAGCGGCATGTCCTGACGGAATCGCGCCAACCCCTGTGGGCTGTATGCCACGGCGCGGCCGGGCACGATGCGCGTGTAGTCATCTCGCCAGGATGTGTGTGTGAGGCCCAGCGGCTGGAAGAGACGTGTACGGCTGAACTCGGCAAACGACATTCCGCTTGCACGCGCGATGATCACCGCCGCGAGGTTGTAGCCCGAATTGCTGTACGACCACATCGAGCCAGGCGCAAAGTTCAACGCGCGCTGGCGGCTCAGAATGTCGACGACGTGCCCGTGTGTGTAGGTACGAGCGCCACGCGGCATGCCGGCAATCCCCGCCAGATTGCCCCAGTCACGCAGTCCACTCGTGTGTGAGAGCATCTGCCGAATCGTCACAGGGGCTTCATACGTCGGCAACTCCGGCACATACTTCCGCACGTCGTCATCCAGCGACACCTTGCCGTCACGCGCCAGCAGAATCATGGCCGCCGCAGTGAACTGCTTGGACACCGACCCCGCCTCGAAGATCGTCTCCGGCCTGTTGGGGACCGCGTGCTCCAGTTCCGCCATGCCGTAGGCACGCTGCAACACGCTCGCACCGTTCTCGGCCACACCCACCGCACATCCCGGTGTGGCCTTGTTCCAGGCCGCAAACACCTTGTCGACCGCCGCCTCCCGGGTCGTGGGCTGCGCCGGTGCAGCCACTTGCGCCACCACAGCCACGCCGGCGAAGACGGAGAGCAGGACGGAGAGTCGGATTTTCATAAGCGGGGATTCTACGCCCATCCGCCCATCCGCCCATCCACCCACCCATCTGGGTTAGGCTGTGCGCATGAAATTGCGCATGATTGCCGCCCTCGCTGTGACCGCCGCGCTGGCGGCCCCCGCCACGCCGGTCTCCACCCAGGCCCAGCCCGATCTCGGCACGTTCGCTCGGGAGGGAGTGGTCGTCTCCTCGTCGGACATTGCCTCGGACATCGGTGCGGCCGTGCTCGCGCGCGGAGGCACGGCGGTTGATGCGGCCGTGGCGACGGCGTTTGCGATGGCGGTGACCTACCCAACCGCCGGCAATATCGGTGGTGGCGGGTTCATGATCGTGCGCCTGCCTGACGGCACCGCCACAACGTTTGATTTCCGCGAGAGGGCGCCCGGCAAGTCGACGCCGACGATGTATCTGGACGCGCAGGGAAACATCAACCGCAATCTCACGGCAGCGGGATATCTGGCGCCTGGAGTCCCGGGCACGGTGCGTGGACTTGCGATGGCGCACTCACGCTTTGGCAAGATGCCGTGGCGGGATCTGGTGATGCCAGCCGCCGACCTGGCGCGCAACGGGTTCCTTGTGTCGCGATCGCTGGCGGGCGGCCTCAACCGCGAAGTGGCCGGACCGATGAAGCCTTTCCCCGGTTCGGTGGCTGCGTACGGCAAACCCGGCGGCGGTCAGTGGGCCGAGGGTGACACGATCGTGCTCGGCGATCTGGCGAAGACCCTCACGGCGATCGCGACCGATGGACCCGACGCGTTCTACACAGGCTGGATTGCCGACACGATCGAAAAGGCGATGGCCGCCAACGGCGGCCTGATCACCAAGGCCGACCTCGCCGCGTACCAGGCGAAGGAACGGCAGCCGGTGCGCGGTACATTCCTGGGTTACGAGATCATCTCGATGCCACCACCAAGTTCGGGCGGCACGGCGCTGCTGACCATGCTGAACATGCTCGAAGCGCTTGAGATTCAGAAGCTGCCGCGCCTCTCGGCAGAGGCCGTGCATCTGACCACTGAAGCGCGGAGGCGCGCGTTCCTTGATCGGGCCCGCTTCCTCGGCGATCCGGATTTTGTCGAGGTGCCCGTGGCGCGGCTGATATCAAAGGCACACGCCACCGACCTGATCAAGACGATTGATCCCAAGCGCGCATCCTCGTCGGTGGAGCTCGGCAAGGACATCGTGACCGTGCCTGGCGAGGAATCCGACGAGACCACACACTTCTCGGTCGCGGATCGGAACGGCATGGCCGTCTCGTTGACGTACACGCTCGAGGGTGGCTACGGGGCGCACCTCGTGATTCCAGGCACAGGATTCCTGCTCAACAACGAGATGGGCGACTTCAACAAGAAGCCCGGCACGACCAACCTCACCGGCGACATCGGCACGCCTGCAAATCTGATCGCGCCCGGCAAGCGCATGCTCAGCTCCATGACGCCCGTCATCGTCGCCCGCGGCAGCCGCCTCGTGCTGGTGACCGGATCTCCTGGTGGACGCACGATCATCAATACGTCACTTGACGTGGTACTCGGCGTCACCGCGTGGGGTCTCACCGGTCGCGAGGCTGTGGATGCGCCGCGCATGCATCACCAGTGGCTGCCCGATCGTCTTTCCATCGAAGCCAACGGCGTCAGTGACGACGTGCAGGCGACGCTGAAGGCCCTCGGTCACGACGTGCGCGTCGGCGGAACGCAGGGATCAGCCCAGACGATCTGGGTGCATCCGAACACCGGCGCGATCTACGGCGTCGCCGATCGGCGCAGTGCGGACGCGAAGGCGTCTACACCGACGACGACGCCGGAGGCTCAGAGCGGTGCGCCATCGGGAGTCCGACGGTAAAGATCAGGATGCTCGCAATGACGGCCGGGCTGCGAGCAACCAGATGACATCGGTCACCTTCCTGCGTCTGAACACGATTTCACCCAACGCGCCGATCAGGAATATGCCGGCAATGGTCAGCAGGAACAGAGCGACTGGACACACAGACACGGACTACCGCACCGCGAAGCGCACGGACTGCGTGGTGCCGCGAGCCTCAAGCGACAGCAGGTAGGCGCCGGGGGTTAGCGTGTCGACGGGAATCGCGACCGACACGTCGACATCTCCCTGCGCGAATTGCGCACCGTCAATCGTGTTGGTGGCGGTCCACACCGTCGCGCCATCGGCAGCAACAACGGCAGCATCAACATCGACTTCCCGATCACCGTACAGGGCAACATCGGAGGCCGGCGCCGCGAATTCGAGACCACACTCGGCTCGGACGGGCCCACGCTCGAAGTCCGCACATCCAACGGCAGCGTTCGGGTGGGACGACGGTAACTCGTAGGGCCCGCTGAACTGCAGCGGGCCAGCGTCTGGCGCGCTCAAGTTCAGCGCGCCCTACGAAAAGCGGGACGCGCCCTGCGTGTTTCCGTATAGACTCCCGGCGTGCTGAACCGCATCGGCCTCAATCGCCCGGAACTCCGGGCGTGGGCCATGTACGACTGGGCCAACTCCGCGTTCCAAACGACGATCATCGCGGGCGTCTTTCCGATCTACTTCAAGCGCGTTGCCGCCGCCGGCCTGCCTGAGAACATCCAGGACAGCCGGTATCTGTGGACGACGACCGCGGCCATAGTGATCATGGCGCTGCTGGCGCCGATCTTCGGCGCGATGGCCGACGCCAAACCGATCAAGAAGACGCTGCTCTCCGCCTTCATGCTGGTCGGCTCGGCGTGTTGCCTGGGTATGTGGTTCATCCGGGATGGCGACTGGATGCTCGCCCTCATGTTGTTCGGTCTGGGCAACATTGCGGTGGCGGGCAGCATCGTGTTCTACGAATCACTGCTGCCGCACATCGCGACACCGCACGAACTCGACAAGGTGTCCACCGCAGGTTATGCGATGGGATATATCGGCGGCGGCGTGCTGCTGGCCGTGAACCTGCTGATGATCCAGCAGCCGGGCTGGTTCGGGCTGCCCGACGCAGGCGTGGCCACCCGGCTGTCGTTTGTCACGGTCGGCGTGTGGTGGATTCTCTTCACGATTCCCGTGTTGCGTCGCGTGGCGGAGCCGGTGATCACGCGCCCCAGCGGCGCCACGACCGTCGGCGGCGAGGTACAGGCAGCGTTTACGCAACTGCGGTCAACGTTCCACGAACTGAAGCACTACAAACACGCCGTGCTGATGCTCGTGGCGTTTTTTCTCTACAACGATGGCGTCCAGACCATCATACGCGTCGCCACCCTGTACGGCGAAGGCATCGGCATCGACACGGGCTCGATGATCACGGCGCTGCTGCTGGTGCAGTTTGTTGGTGTGCCCTGTTCATTTCTGTTTGGCGCACTGGCCGGTCGCATCGGCGCCAAACGCGGCATCTTCCTGGGCCTCTCGGTGTACCTGGTCATCACGGTACTGGCGTACTTCATGACCAACGCCACGCACTTTTATGCACTCGCCATCATGGTGGGCCTGGTGCAGGGCGGCACCCAGGCGCTCAGCCGGTCGCTGTACGCATCCATGATTCCGAAGGCCAAGTCGTCGGAGTTCTTCGCGTTTTTCGGCGTCTTCGAGCGGTACGCCGGCATTCTTGGTCCTGCCATGTTCGCCATTGTCGCAGGCGAAGGGTCCAGTCGCAACGCGATTCTGTCGTTGGTGGTGTTCTTCGTTGCAGGCATGATCGTGTTGTCGCGTGTCGACGTTGACGAAGGTCAACGCGCCGCGAGGGAGGCTGCATGAAGTACGTCATCGCTGGAGGATCGGGGTTCCTGGGACAGACGCTCGTCCACGCGCTGCAAGCGGGTGGACACGATGTCGTGGTGCTTACACGCGGCCGGGGACGCACGATGGACAGGGTCCGCCATGTGACCTGGTCCGCAGAACCGGGCAGCGCGACTGACTGGCATCAGGAGATCGACGGCGCAGACGGGGTGATCAACCTGGCCGGGTCGGGCATCGCCGACAAACGATGGAGTGCGGCGCGGAAGGAAGATCTGAGGTGGAGCCGCATCAGCGCCACACGCGCGCTGGTGGGAGCCATTCGCGCAGCCACGACACGCCCCGCCGTGTTTCTCTCGGGGTCGGCTGTCGGCATCTACGGGCCTCAGCCGGTCGACGGCCCTCCACTGGAGGAATCAGCCCCTCCAGGCGACGACTTCCTCTCCAAACTCGGTGTCGATTGGGAGGCTGAAGCGCACCCTGCCGCTGCACTCGGCTGCCGCGTCGTCATTCTCCGCACGGGCATCGTGCTGGCCCGCGACGGGGGTGCGCTGCAGAAGATGATTCCGCCGTTCCAGTTCTTTGTTGGGGGACCACTGGGGTCCGGGCGCCAGGTGATGTCCTGGATTCATCGCGCGGACTGGATCGAGCTGGTCGTCTGGTTGCTGCGCCGATCCGACGCCGTCGGCGTATTCAACGGCACTGCTCCCCATCCGGTGACAAATGCCGAGTTCTCCAAGGCGCTCGGGAAGGCCCTCGGACGGCCGAGTCTTTTTCCAGTCCCCGGCTTCGTCCTCAAGCTCATCGTCGGCGAAATGGCAGGCCCCGCCCTGCTCGCCGGCCAACGGGTGGTCCCCAAACACGCCCTCGACCTGGGGTTCACCTTCCAGTATCCGGATATCGCGAGCGCCCTCGCTCGCGCCGTGCACAACCAAAAATGAGCTCGGAGGTGATTTCCGGAGAAATCACCTCCGAGCTCATATAATCCCGGCACCGGAGGAGAAGCTTCATGACCAGACGATGGACGTCCCTGTTGATCAGTGGTGCGTGTGTGGGCGCGGTGGCGGTGGGCAGTGTGCTGCTGCCGGGTGTTGCGCAGGTTGAACTCGAAGCCCAGGCGGGGCTGGTGCCTGCCACAGCGAGACGCGCGGGCGAGGGTGTCGGCCCGTTCAACCGCCTGGTCATCCGCAATGTCATGGTGATCGACGGCACGGGCGGACCACCCTTCGGGCCGATGAACGTCGTCGTCTCGGGCAACAGAATTCAGGCGATTCAGGGTGCGGGCACTCCCGGCCTTCGGCCGACTCCGGCTCCAGCCGGTCGCGCGGGAGCTGCCGGCGGACGAGGCGGTGCGCAGGCGGCCGATCACGAAATTGACGGCACAGGCATGTACCTCATGCCGGGCTTCGTCGACCTGCATGTCCACGCGGGCGGCGCCCCGAAGAACGCTGAAGCGGAGTACGCCTACAAGTTGTGGCTGGCCCACGGCGTGACAACGGTGCGCGGCGTGGCACTCGGATCCAATCAGTTCAGCGTCAGTGAGCGCGCGCGCAGCGAGAAAAACGAGATCGCGGCGCCACGCATCTTCAACTGCCAGCGTCCCGGCGGCGGCAACACGCCCGAAGGCGTGCGCGATTGGGTGCGTCAGAACGCGAACACGCTCGACTGCCTGAAGCTCGGCGCCATGGAGCCGGACGTCATGGCTGCGGTCATCGACGAGGCGCACAAACACGGTCTCGGAACCACGGCCCACCTGCAACAGGGCGGCGTGGCGCAGATGAACGCGATCGACGCGGCCCGCGTCGGCCTCGATACGGTCACGCACTTCTACGGTCACTTCGAGTCCCTGCTCAAGGACACGGTCGTGCAGGACTGGCCGGTGGACATGAATGCGAACGACGAACAGCACCGGTTCGGCCAGGTCGCGCGCATGTGGAACAAGATCTACGAGCCTGGCTCTCCTGAGTGGAAGGCCTACCTCCAGGAGCACCTCAAGCTCGGCACAACGTTTGACCCGACGATGACGATCTACTCCGCAGGTCGCGATGTCATGCGCGCGCGCGAAGCGGACTATCACGAGAAGTACACGCTGCCATCACTGATGGACTTCTACACGCCGAGCCGCCGGGCCCACGGGTCCTACTGGTTCGATTGGACGACGCATGACGAAATCGCGTGGAAGAACTTCTATCAGGTGTGGTTCAAGCTCGTGAATGACTACAAGAAGATGGGCGGCCGGGTTGGCACGGGCTCAGACTCCGGCTTCATCTATCAGACCTACGGCTTCGGCTACATCCTCGAACTCGAGATGCTCCAGGAGGCCGGGTTCCACCCCCTCGAGGTGTTCCAGGCGGCGACCATGAACGGCGCAGCCACGCTGTCGGAATGGCGGAAGCAGCCGGTGGAGTTTGGCGTGGTCAAGGCCGGCAAACTCGCCGACATGGTACTGGTGGATCAGAACCCGCTCCACAACCTCAAGGTGCTCTACGGCAACGGCGCCGTGAAGCTCAATGACGAGACCGAGCAAGTCGAACGGGTCGGCGGCGTCCGCTGGACCATCAAGGACGGCATCGTCTACGACGCCAAGAAGTTGCTGGCGGACGTGGCGGTGATCGTTGAAAAGCAGAAGGCTGAGCGGAAGAAGTAGGATTGAGACCATGAGCGAATCGATCGGATCGACCGGACCCGGCATGAAACTGCACACCAAGATCCTGATCGGCCTCGCCGTCGGGTTGACGGCAGGTGTGACCACGAACCTGACAGTGGGCGTGGACAACCCCACGGTTGAGTGGGTGAATCGCTACATCGCCGGGCCGGTCGGTCAGATCTTTTTGCGCATGTTGTTCATGGTCGTGATGCCGCTGGTGTTCGCCTCGATTGCCCTCGGCGTGGCCGGGCTTGGCGACATCCGGAAGGTTGGGCGGGTCGGCGGCAAGGCGATCGGCTACTTCTTCGTCACCACCTGCCTGGCGGCGACGCTCGGCCTCATCGTGGTGAACATGATGAAGCCATGGGAACGTGTGTCGCCCGAGACGCGCGTGGAGCTGATGGACCGGTTCGCGGGCGACGCGTCCACTCGCGTCGAGGCGGCGGCGACCACGGCGAAGTTCGGACCCGAGACCTTCATCAACATCGTGCCCCGCAACCCGATCGACGCGGCCGCGAAGACGGACATGCTGGCGGTGATCTTCTTCGGCCTGATGTTCGGCGCCGCCCTGACACTCATGGCCGTCGAAAAATCCAAGCCCATGACGGACTGGCTCGAGGCCCTGAACGAGGTCGTCATCAAGATCATCGGCTTCGCGATGAAGCTCGCCCCGTACGGCGTCGCGTGCCTCATTTTCACGGTCTCGTCGCGGTTCGGCTTCGACCTGATGGTGGCCGTCGCGGCATTTGTCATCACGGTGCTCTTCGCGCTGGCGCTGCACGTCGGGGTCACGCTCTTCGCCATCCTGAAACTCGGCCTCGGATTGTCACCCCTGGTCTTCGTCAACCGGGTCAAAGCCGCCCTCATCACGGCGTTCTCAACCAGCTCCTCAAGCGCGACGCTGCCGACCGGCCTCGCCGTCTGCGAAACCCAGCTCGGCATCCCGCGCAAAGTCGCCGGTTTCGTCCTCCCCATCGGGTCGACGATGTGCATGAACGGCACAGCCATCTTCGAAGGCATCACGGTCATCTTCCTGGCTGAAATCTTCGGCGTGGATCTCACGATTCCGCAGATGGCCATCGTCATGATCATGTCGGTCATCACGGCGATCGGCGCCGCCGGCGTGCCCGGCGGGTCCATCCCCCTCCTGGTCGGCATTCTGACGATGTTCGGCGTCCCCGGCGAAGGCATCGCCATCGTCCTGGGCGTGGACCGGATTCTGGACATGTCGCGCACAACAGTGAATGTGTTCTCCGACCTCACCGCCGCCGTGTTCGTGGCCAAGAACGAAGGCCAGTGGACCGCCGCTGATGTGCCCACTCTAAAATGAGGCAATGAGGCAATGCACTTCATTGGCCCATTGCCTCATTGGCCCATTAACAAAGGTCACCGAATGTCGAAACGTTCCCTCCTGTTCGCAGCCACCCTCCTGTTCGCAGTCACCACACCGTTCGCACAATCCAGTGACGAGCCGCTCTGGAACCGCTACCCGGCGATCTCCCCTGACGGGTCGCAGATTGCCTTCACCTACAAGGGTGACCTGTACCTGGTGCCATCGTCCGGTGGCACGGCGCGGCCACTCACGATGCATGAGGCGCATGACTTCATGCCGGTGTGGAGTCCGGACGGAACGCAGATTGCCTTTGCGAGCGACCGCTACGGCAACTTCGACATCTTCATCATGTCGGCGAAGGGTGGCGAGCCGCGTCGGCTGACGACACACTCGGCGGCAGAGTCGCCGTTCACCTTCACGCCCGATGGGCAGTCGATCGTCTTCGGCGCAGCCCGACAGGACACGGCCGAACATCGCGGATTCCCGGCGGCGTACATGCCGGAGCTGTACCGCGTGCCTGTGGCGGGCGGTCGCGTGACACAGGTGCTGACGACGCCGGCGGAAGATGTGCAATACAGCCGGGATGGCCGTCAGCTGATCTACCACGACAAGAAGGGCCAGGAGAACACGTGGCGGAAGCATCACGTGTCGTCGGTCACGCGCGACATCTGGGTGCAGGACACACAGAGCGGCGCCCGCAGGAAAATCACCACGTTTGAAGGCGAAGACCGGAACCCGGTGTTCACGGACAACGACCGCGCGTTTTATTACCTCTCGGAGGCCAGCGGATCGTTCAACGTCCACAAGATGAACCTCTCGGGTGGCCAGTCGGAGCAGTTGACGACGTTCAAGGCGAGGCCGGTGCGGTTCCTGACTGCGGCCCGCAACGGCATGTTGTCGTTCAGCTACGACGGCGCGCTGTACACGATGACGCCTGGTCAGCAGCCGCGCAAGGTGCCCGTCACGATCGCGGCCGATGCGCGCGCGACCAATGAACGCATCGTGACGGTGACCGGCGGCGCGAGCGATCTCGCGGTCGCGCCTTCGGGCAAGGAAGTGGCGTTCATCGCTCGTGGTGATGTGTTTGTGACCAGCGTCGAAGGAGGCGTCACGAAGCAAATCACCAAGACTCCGGAGGCGGAGCGGTCGCCGACGTTTTCGCCGGATGGCAAGTCGCTCGTGTACTCCTCGGAACGCGGTGGCCGATGGCAGATCATCGAGGCTCGCCGGACACGCGCGGAGGAACTGCACTTCTATGCGTCCACGCTCATCCAGGAAACCGCGCTGATCTCGAATGCCGCCGAGAATTACCAGCCGCAGTTTTCTCCGGACGGCAAGCTGCTCGCGTACATCGAGAACCGGATGGCGTTGAAGGTCTACGACCTCGCGTCGAAGCAGTCGCGTCAGTTGCTCACCGACCAGCATCTGTTCTCGATGGGCGACCACGATCAGTACTTCCAGTGGAGCCCTGACAGCCAGTGGTTGTTGTTTGACTACGCGGTGCCGGGCCTGGCGCCTGGCGAAGTCGGCCTCGTGCGCGCCGACGGTACGGGTGGCGTGGTGAATCTGACAAAGAGCGGCTTCAACGACTCGCGGCCCCGCTGGATTCTCGACGGCAAGGCGATGTTGTGGTTCAGCAACCGCGACGGCCTCAAGAGTGTGGCGCAGTCGGGTGGCGCGCAGGCGGACGCGTACGGCATGTTCTTCTCTCAGGACGCGTGGGACAAGTTCAGGCTGAGCAAGGAGGACTTCGCCCTCATCAAGGAAGCAGAAGAAGCCCAGACCAAGGCGGATGCCGCTGCGAAGAAGGACGCGGCCACGCCCGCGACGCCGCCGGCGCCAGCGCCACTGACGCTGGATCTGGACAACGTCGGCGATCGCAAGGCCCGTCTCACCATCCACTCCTCGTCGCTCGGCGACGCAATGGTCAGCAAGGACGGTGAGTCACTGTATTACCTCGCGCGCTTCGAACGCGGCCTGAACTTGTGGACGACGACGGTGCGCACCAGGGAGACCAGACAGCTGGTCGCCCTCAACGCCAACAGCGGCAGTCTGCAGTGGGACAAGGAGCAGAAGTTCCTGTATCTGCTGTCTGATGGATCGATTTCGCGGATTGACCCTGCCAGTGGCAAGCGGGATCCTGTCGGCATCAGCGGCGAGAAGGTGCAGGACCAGGCGGCCGAACGGCGTGCGCAGTTTGAGTCCGTGTGGCGTCGCACCAAGCAGACGTTCTACACGAAGTCGATGCACGGCGTGGATTGGGACGAGGTGAAGCCGGACTACCTCAAGTACCTCTCGCACATCGGCAACAGCTACGAGTTGTCCGAGATGCTCGCGGAGATGCTCGGCGAACTGAACGTCTCGCACAGCGGATCGTCGTACGCGCGCACGGGCGCTGACCTCGATGCCACTGCCGCGCTGGGTGTGTTCTACGACCAGACGTATCGCGGCGCCGGATACAAGGTGGCTGAAGTCATCAAGGGCGGCCCGCTCGACGAGGCGGGGATGAACGTCGCGGTGAGTTCGATCATTCAGGCGGTCGACGGAGAGCCGGTCGCGGCTGACCGCGACCTCGCGCAGTTTCTGAATCGCAAGGCGGCGAAGCGCACGTTGCTGACGATTGCCGACCCTGCGGGTGCCACGCGCGACCTCGTCGTCATGCCGATCACGCAGGCCGAAGAGGGACGACTGCTCTACACGCGGTGGGTCAAACGCAACGAAGCTGAAGTCGAGCGCCTCAGCAACGGCACACTCGGGTACGTGCACATCCCAGGAATGAATGACGCGGCGTACCGGACGACCTTTGAGGAGGTCTTCGGCAAGTTCGCCCAGCGCAAGGGGCTGGTTGTGGATACGCGCAACAACGGTGGTGGCGACCTGGTCGCCGACCTCGACATGTTCCTCAGCGGCAAGTACTTCTTCGACTACACCACGGACGGCCGCAGCACCGGGTTCGAGCCGAACTTCCGCTGGACCAAACCCAGCATCGCGCTGGTGAACGAGGCCAACTACAGTGACGGCCACTGCTTCGCGTGGGCGTACCAGGCGCAGAAGCTCGGCCAGCTCGTCGGCATGCCCGTGCCCGGCACGTGTACGTTCGCCGGTTGGGCGACGTTGCCCGATACGGGTATCCGCTGGGGTGCGCCGCCGCTTGGCGTCAAGGATCCGCAGGCGAAGTTCCTCGAGAACTGGCAGACCGATCCCGACATCCGTGTGTCGCCGACCTACGAGGCGATCAGCAAGGGCAAGGACGAACAGCTCGAAGCCGCCGTCTCGGCGCTCCTCAGTAGGGCCCGCTGAACTTTAGCGGGCCGACCGACTGGGAGCGGGTCCTGCCGCCGGCCAGCTCCGTCCGGCGTCACCCTCGTATCTTGACCGTCGCGTAGGGCCCGCTGCAGTTCAGCGGGCCACCTCCGTCCTACTTGATCTCGTACGTACCGTCGGCCAGCGGTCCCGTGCGGTGCGCGGTGTGGCATGTCCGGCAGCTGGCGGAGACCACGGCGCCGGCAGCCGCGACTGCGGCGGCATCATTCGCCTTGGCGGCAGCCGCCAGGTCGTTGACCGCCTTGAGCACATCGGCCGACATCTTGGTGCCGACCTCGGCATTGCGACCACCCCAGAACTTGGCGATCAGCTCAGCCGGAGCCTTCCATTCGGCGGCCACCGCACCAATTGCCGCGTAGTCCTTGGTCTCTGCCGCAAGCAACGGCCGCAGTTTGCCATTGGCCGCATTAAACGCCTTCATCGCGTTGATGTGTGCGGGCGTCGGCTTTTCAGCCGCCTGCACCAGCCCCGCACACACCACAACCGCCGCGCCCACTGAAGTGATCCACGCCATCCGTCGGTCCATCTGAGCCCCCCAAATCCGGTAAGAGGCGGCCATCATACTGCCGAATTCGCCCACTCGCCCACTCGCCCATCCGCCCAGCTACAATGTGCGCCATGCCCAAGCGCACAGCCCTCCTCGCCCTCGTCACCGTCTTTGCGACCGCCCTGATTTCCGCCCAGCAGCCACCTCCGGCCCCGGCGCGTCCGGGCGGCATTGTGCCCGCGCCCGATCGGCGACCTGGCGAAGGCGTGGGGCCGTTTCAGACAATGGTAATCCGGAGCGTGATGGTGATCGACGGCACGGGCGCTCCGCCCTTCGGTCCGATGGACGTCGTCATCGAAAACAACCGTATTGCCGCGATTCGCAGCGCCGGGACACCCGGCATGCCGCTGAGGCCGAACCGGCCGCCGACGGCGCAGCACGAGATCGACGGCACGGGGATGTACCTCCTGCCAGGGTTTGTGAACCTGCACATGCACGTGGGTGGCACACCGAAGTCGCCCGAGGCCGAGTACACGTTCAAGTTGTGGATGGCGCACGGCGTGACGTCCGGCCGCGGTGTCGAGCTGGGCCCACAGGCGTACGCAGCGCCTGAGAAGGAACGGTCCGCGAAGAACCAGATCGTCGCCCCGCGCATCTTCAACTATCAGCGTCCCGGCAATGGCTGGACGCGTGGCCCGGTCACCACGCCGGAAATGGCGCGCGAGTGGGTGCGCTGGTGTAAGGAAAACGGCATCGACGGCATGAAACTTGTCGCGTATCCGCCGGCGATCATGGCGGCGCTGCTCGACGAAGCGAAGAAGGTTGGCTTCGGATCCACCGCGCACCTCGAACAGCGCGGCGTCGCGCAGATGAACGCGCTGACGGCCGCCAAGCTCGGCCTCGGCACGGTCACCCACTTCTACGGCCACTTCGAGGCGCTGCTCAAGGACTTCGAGATTCAGCCCTGGCCCGCGCAGATGAACTACAACGACGAGTACTACCGTTTTGCGCAGGTGGCTCGTCTGTACGACAAGACCTATGAGCCCGGCTCACCGCAGTGGAACGAATACCTCGCGGAACACGCCAAGCTCGGAACCATCTTCGATCCCACGATGACCGCCTACGCGGCGAGCCGCGACGTGATGCGCATGCGCAACGCCGACTGGCACGACAATTACACCCTGCCGTCACTCCACGACTTCTATCGTCCCGACCGCAACAACCACGGCTCCTACTTCTTTGACTGGACACTCGACGATGAGATTCACTGGCGACGGTTTTACCAGCTCTGGTTCCGCCTGCTCAACGACTACAAGAAGATGGGCGGCCGGGTCACGGCGAGCGACGACGCCGCGTTCATTTACAACACGTGGGGCTTCGGCTACATCCACGAACTGGAGTTGATGCAGGAAGCGGGCTTCCATCCGCTCGAAGTGATCCGCGGCGCCACGATGCACGCCGCCGAAGCGTTGCATGAGCCGTACGGCAAGGAGATCGAGTTCGGCATCATCCGGGCGGGCATGCTCGCCGACATGTTCCTGGTGGACCAGAATCCGTTGCAGAACCTGAAGGTGCTTTATGGCACCGGCGCCGTGCGTCTCAACGACGCCACCAACCAGATTGATCGCGTCGGCGGCATCCGCTGGACGATCAAGGACGGCATCGCCTACGACGCGAAGAAGCTGCTGGCGGACGTGGCGGCGATGGTGGAGAAGCAGAAGAAGGAACGCGCGGTCCGCTAGTCCGCAGTCCGCTGGTCCAATGAACATAGTCCTGCTCGCAGCCTCTGAGATACGCGGCGACGGTCACGCGGACCTGGCCGATGCGCGCGCGAAGCACCTGATTCAGGTGCTGAAGGTCGGTGTCGGCAGCGACGTGCGGGTCGGTGTCATTGAAGGGCCGACGGGTACGGCGACCGTTGCGGCAATCGGCGATGGCCGCGTGACATTGGAGTGCCGGTTCGAAAAGGCTCCACCGGCGCGGCCACGAGTCGACATTCTGTTGGCGGTTCCGAGGCCAAAGGTCATGCGGCGTCTTTGGGCGCCGCTCGCTGAGCTCGGCGTGGGGCAGATCATCCTGACCAACGCGGACAAGGTCGAACGCGACTACTTCGACACGCACCTCCTGCGCGAAGACGGATATCGGCCCCTTCTGATCACAGGCCTCCAGCAGGCGCGCGACACCCATGTGCCGCGGGTGTCAGTGCACAAGCGATTCAAGGTGCTGTTAGAAGACGAACTGCCGGTACTGTTCCAGGAGGGTCGGCGGCTGATGGCGCATCCGGATTCCACAGCGACAATTGCCGGAGCGCTGCGAAAGATCCGGCCTCAGGAGCGAGTGCTCATCGCTGTTGGCCCTGAAGGTGGGTGGAACGGGTTCGAGCTGGCCTTGCTCGATGCGCACGGGTTTGCACCGATCAGCATGGGGCCACGGACGCTGGCGACGACGACGGCGTGTATCGCGCTGCTGGCGCTCGTGCACGCGAGTCTGGTCCGCTAGAGTTCAGCGCGCCCTGCTGCACCGCACCCCAGCGTGGGCAATCGCATACCATTACACCCACGAGATGGCAGACGCGGCGCCGGGCAAGCCCCCCAGACAATTTGATCGCTCGATCGTGGATGGCCCGCTGCGGACCGCCATCTGGAAGCTCGCATGGCCCACGATGCTGCAGAGTGCGATTGGCGGGCTGCAGGGCGTGGTGGACCATGCGATGGTAGGGCACTACGTCGGTCTCGAAGCCAATGCGGCGATCGGCGTCAGTATTCAGATCTTCATCCTCGTCATCGTCTTTATCGCCTCCGTGTTTTCCGGAATGGGCGTGCTGGTCGCACGGTTTGCCGGCGCCAACGACAGCGAGGCCGTGAACAGGACCGTGTGGCAGGCGTTCATGGTGGCGCTGGTCATGTCGGTCGGATTGCTCGCGCCGATCGGGTGGGTGCTCGCGCCCTGGCTGCTGACGCTCGTGAACGCGGCGCCCGGTGTGCAGACCGAGGCTCTGCCCTACCTGCGCATCATGTTTGCGACCAATATCGGCATGATGATGTTCTTCATGCTCAGCGGTGCGCTGCGCGCGGCCGGCGACGCGCAGACGCCGCTGCGCATGGGCGTGGCGATGACGGTGATGAATGTGCTGTTCAACATCGTGCTGATCGGCGGCCTCGGCCCTGTGCCTGCCATGGGCACCACCGGCGCAGCCATCGGCACGGCACTCGCGAGCATGCTCGCCAGCGGCACGATCCTGTGGATGTTGTTCACAGGACGCCTCGTCGTCCGGTTCCAGAAGTTCGGACGTTCGATGTCCCTCAAGCCCGACTGGACGATCATCCGCGAGTTGTTCCGCTTCGGGCTGCCAACCGGCGTCCAGGGCATCGCGATGAACGTGGCCGGCGTGATGATGCTCGGCTTCATTGGATCACTCGAACACAGCGCCGAGGCCCAGGCTGCCTACGCTGTGGGTTACACGGAGCTCTTTTCGCTGATCACCTGGACGTCGGTCGGACTCATGGGCGCGACCGCTGCGGTCACGGGCCAGAATCTCGGCGCCGGCAAACCTGATCGCGCGTCGGACACACCACGTGAGGCCTCGCGGATTGGGTTGGGCGCGGCCGCCGGCGTCGGGTTCCTGTTTGTGGCATTCCCCGGTGCCATGCTCAGCGTGTTCGCACTAAACGAAGGCATCGGCGGGGCGCTGGGCCGTCAACTGCTGGCGTTCCTCGCGGTCTCCGGATTCTTCGTCACCGTGGCCCTCACCTACACCGGCGGTCTGCAGGGCACAGGCGACACCAAAAGTCCGCTCTACATCTCGATCGTTTCCCAGGTCATCGTCCCCATAGGCGTGTGCACGATCGCCGGTGCCACCGTGGGCCTCGAAGCCTGGCACATCTGGACGGCCATTGTCCTCGGCCATTTCACCCGGGCGGCCCTCAGCGTCTGGCGGTTCGGACAGGGGAAGTGGCGGGCGGTCCAAATCCGCGTTCCCGGCGTCTGAACACCTGTCATGACAACCAGACGATCGAACACGCTGCGCGTTGTGGGGCTTGCCCTGCTGTCAGCGGTGCCGCTTGAGGCTTCGAAGCAGCCGACGCTTGAGGAGATTCTCGGTCGGGCGGCGGAGTATCACACCACCTATGCACAGCGGCTGTCAGGCGTCACGCTGAACGAGGAAGCACAGGTGCTGGATGTCACGGGCGGCAGGACGCGCGGAGTCATCCGAATCAGTTCGGATGTGGTGTTTGTGAACCTGCAGGGACAGGTGGCCGCGCTGCGTGATCCGTTCGCGGTGGATACACAGGCCCTTCGGCCACGGACACCGAGAATCACGGCGCTGATCGCCGCGCCGGCGACGCCCACCTCTCAGGACTGGGACCTGGTGGCGAGTTACCCTGCGCAGGGATCAATTCACTTCATCCTCGATCTACAGGTCAAGGTGAACGAGCCGACGACGGCGCTGCAGTTCATCTCGCCCACGTATCAGCCGTCGATGAAGTACCGGCTTGATGGCCGGAAGACGATCAACGACGTGGAGACGGTCGGCGTACGATTCGAGGAACCGACCGGGCAAGATCAGTTTCACGTCCTTGGCACGCGCAGCAACGCGAGAGCAACGGGGCGGTTCTGGATCGATTCGCTCACCGGAGCCATTCACCAGACGGAATTGTGGGTCGACTCCAAACTGGAGAACGCCGTCGTGTCGGTGAAGTGCGCCAGGCATGCCACGCTTGGTCTCCTGCTCCCGACCGAGATGACTGAGACCTACGAGGAACGTGAAGGCGGCGGAGCGCCAAGGCAAATGGGACGCGGTGCCGATCCCCGCGGCAGCGTGCCGAGCCGCGTCTCAGTACAGTCGCGATCGATCTATTCCGGCGCGACGTATTCGCCCATCGATCTCACGAAACTGCGCTGAGCATCAACCGGCGCAGGGGCCCAGCACGCGAAGGCGCTCGACCGGCGCGTTGCCCGATTGCTCGCGAATGACGTAGTCAACGTGCTCCCATCCGTGTTCATCGGTGACAATGAACGCCCGGCCATCGATTGTGACGACGCCGAGAGGGTGGACGGACATTGATGTCTTGATTCCGTCGCCGGCATCCGGCTCGAGAGAACGCTCGACTGCGTGAACGTCGCCGGACACCGGAAGCACGAGCCACGCCTCGAGTCTCCACAGCCGCATCTGATCGCCTGGGGGAAACACGTCGACCTCCACCCGCACCACGGAAGCACCGCGCGACTCGTCCGCAGTCATCCAGGCTTTCACGACCTGGGTCGACCCGGTGGGCACTGAGGCACGATCGAGTTCGCGGCGCAGCCAGTCGTCAACGCGGGTGAAGGCGTTCCTCGGCGTCACACCAGCGCCTCGTTCAAGGAGTGGCACGACACGCACAGGGCCACGATGCAGAAGCCCAAAGGCCGCATGCACGTCTTTGGATGACTGTTTGCCGGCCACGGCGTACGCCTCGCGCACGGGCATCAGTGGTCCGACCAGATCGCCGCAGAATGTCGTCGGCACCGGCGCACCTGACTCGACCGCCCTCGAGACCACGGACTGAAAAGGATGGAAGGTCCAGGGTCCCGGCGAACCGGGCAGAACGCTCTCACGCCACTGCCCGTCGCGGTACTCCGCAAAGGGAAACGCGTATCCCACCTGCAGAAACGCCCCCAGCGTGGGCGCCGAGGAGCCGGTAAGAACGACGAGCGCTGTGGCAACTGTTACACCAAGACGTGACACAACACGCCTCCACCGGGGGACTATGCAATCCCCGCGCCCATCCGCCCAGCCACCCAGCCGCCCATCAGACCAAGGCAGGCCGTTGCGCCCGGCGGGAGTAATCAGCCGCAGTGACTCACAGCGGCGAATCCAGACTGTAAATAGCCGAATAAAGACAACTTAGCAGGCACCATAGACACCAGTATCAGCATGCGATAGCCTCCGGCGGCGTGAGGTCTGCTGATCGACTGAGTTCAGGAATCCTGCTTGCCGCCGTGTGCTGGGTGGTGTTGTTCTGGCGGCTCGGCCATACGGGGCTCATCGGTGACGAAGCCCACTACGCCAGGCTGACTCTGGATATGGCCGCGGCCGGCGACTGGCTGGTCCCCCGACTCGGCGACCAGGCATTCATCGACAAACCGGTGTTCTTTCATTGGGTGCAGGGCCTGCTGAAAGCCGTGGTGCCCCGGCAGGAGTTGGCCGCACGCCTCCCGAGTGCGCTGGCAGCCGTTGCGCTCTTCGGCTTGATCGGCTGGTTTGCCGCTCGAAGTGGCAACCCGCAGACCGGCCGTGGGGCCTGGTTGATGTTGGCAACGCTGCCTGCCACATTCATGCTGGGCCGGACCGGCTACATGGACATGCTCTTCACCGTTCTGCTGTTTGGGACGGTGGTGTGCTGCACGAGGACACTCCTCACGCCGTCGCGCCGGATGCAGACGGCGGCCGTCGTCTTCCTCGCCCTGGCTGTGCTGACGAAGGGGCCAACGGCGGCAGCTCTGGTGGCCGTGTGGCTCGGGGTCATGTGGCTGGCCCGAGGCGCCTCCCGTCAGGCGATGGCCGGACTGCGCATGGGCACTGTCGCCATGGGCGTTGCCGCGCTGGCGACACCGTGGTTTCTCTGGATGTACTTCCACTACGGCGACGCATTCGTGCAGGGGTACTTCGGCCTGGGCCATGCTGGATACCTGGCACCGCGCGCCTCGGCAAGTTCCTCGGACTGGACGTTCTACGCCCGGATGTTCATGACCAGCTTCTTCCCATGGAGTTTCGTCGCGGTGGGGTATGGCGTCGACACCCTTCGCCGCTGGCGGCGCGGCACCCCGGTGGACCCACTCGACGTGGCGATGTGGCTGTGGATCGCCGTGGTGTTACTCGTCTTCACGATGGTGCCATTCCGTGTCGATCGCTACATCTACCCCGCAGCGCCGGCGTGTTGCGTCCTCGCGGTCCGGGGGTGGTGGCTGGCCTCAGCCGACGTCCGGTGGCGCAAGTTCGCTGCGACGCGCGCAGCCGTGGCGCTGATTGCGGTTGCCTATGCCGGCCTGGGGGCCACCTTGTGGTGGTCGCTCCCGCGACTGGGTCTCGCAGTGCCGACCGTGGTGTGGTGGCTGCCGGCCGTCATCGTGAGCGGGGGACTGGCGATTGCCGCAGGTGTGGTGCGATCACGAGACGGACTTCCGCGACTGGCCGGATGGCCGGTCATGACATTGCTGGCGATCTACGCGGCGGTGGCGCATGCGGGGTTGCCTCTGCTACGCACCGGACTTCCGATCGCTGACGTCGGCCGTTTCATTGCGAAACAAACGGTCGAACCTGAGCCGGTGGCCATCCTCGGACTCGATCGCTGGGAGGAAGGTTTGGGCTACTATCTGCGTCGCTCACCCCAGCGACTGCAAGACACCGTGGAAAGGTTTGGGCTACTATCTGCGTCGCTCACCCCAGCGACTGCAAGACACCGTGGAAACCCAGAGCTTCGCGCAGACCCCGGGGCCGCGGTGGATCGTAACCCGGCGCAAGCACATGGAAACGGCCGCGCCAGGCGGGTGCCTGGCGATGACCGTGCCTGCGATTGTGGGAACCACGGGCCGTGGTATCAGGACGCAGGTGTGGGACGACATCCTGGTGATCCGGTTTGGCACCAGCACCAGCTACGTCGAGTCCGGAGTTGAGACGACGCTGGCACGGGATGCCGAGGAACGCCAGCCGCGGCGAAGATCGGCAGATCGATCCACGAATAGTCCGGCCCCCACCACGATCGCGTCGAGCATCACCTCACGAGCATACGAGAGGCCGGCCGATCATGCCGACCAATTCTGTCGTGATTGACGCTCTCATCCACGAGGCGCACACTGGCCGGAGGAGGCAGTCATGAGCTGCACGCAACACTTCCTCAATCTGGAATGGCCCCGCCACAACTGGAAGCGTGAGGTCACCCACACGGAGTCGCTCTCCTTCAACGAAACGGACATGTGGGGGCGCCGGTACGGCGTCGATCATGTGCTGTGCCACGCCCGCCTCGTCTGCCAGGATTGTGGCGCGGTGAAAGACGACGGCGATTGTGGGTGTGAGCCGGAAGAGGGCGCGAAGTGCCGTGCGCGCCTGGAACACCTCCAGAACACCGCGCCTGGCGCGTAGTTACCTTTTCGTGAACGAATACGTCAGCACCCGCTGACCAGGGGCACCACTGATGGTGGCATCCACGCCACCGTCTGCGCGCTTCGTGCAGGTAATCGCGCGCGGAAAGTCGTGATCGGGATTTTCAAACGTCGCACTGTCTGCGGAGATCCCCCATGGCGCTGCTTGTAGACGATGGCGAGCTTTGTCGTCGCCGCGCCGAGGCCGGTGTTGGACGTGATCGCGAAGTCACATCCGGTGTCCTGTCGCGTGGCCGTGTTCGTCTGGACGGCGTCACCGAAACAGGTCCGACCGGTCTGCACGACCGACACCTCGGCCCCATCAAGCGGCAGCGTTGTCACCAGCGACGCTGCATTGCCGCGAAGAATGCGACATGGAGGGCTTGGAGTGATTTCTTTTGAAAGAAATTCTCCCAGTCCTCCACTGCTCGTTGTGGTCTATTCAGATCGCAACGCAATCACCGGGATTTTTTGCGCGCGAGGCTGGCTTCCAGAGCGAGGCCCTTGGCGAGTTCGCGCTCGGCGTCGGCGGGACGTCCCTGTTTCATCAGGACACTGCCGAGCACAAAGTGGCCAAGTGGCGATGTGTCGCCCGACGATTGGAGGGTCAGACCCTTCCGCGCCAGCGTCGCGGCGGCCTCCAGGTCCTTGCCTTCATCGAGGCGTGCTTTCGCCAGATAGAAGAACCCTTCCGCGAACTCGGTGTTGGTGTCGACCGCGCGCTGGTAGAACTCCGCCGCGTCGACGGTCCGGCCCTGCCGCGCTTTCAGCCGACCGAGGTTGAACAGCGCCTTGTACGCGGTCGGATGTTTTTCAATTTCAGTGCGATACGCCGCTTCCGCCCCTGCGTCGTCTTTGCGGACTTCCGCGATCAGGGCGAGGTTGTAGTGCGCCAGGCGCACGTCGGGTTTGAGCGCCAGTGCCTCGTTCAGCAATTGCTCGGATTGCGGAAGTTGTCCGCGCTGAAAGGCAATCACAGCGGTCGCCACCTTGGCCGATGCCAGCTTCGGTTCGATCGTCAGCGCCTGCGCAAACTCCGTTTCAGCGCGCGCGATGTCACCGCGGTCGAGGTAAATCTCGCCGATCTGATACCGCACGTAGGCATTCTTGGGGTCCACCGTCACGTAGTGCTCATACCCCGCCAGCGCCGCTTCGTCCTGCCCGAGCCGGCGGTAGGCATTGGCCATGTTGATGATCGCGAGGTCGTAGTCGGGTTTGAGCGCGAGCGCCCGTTTGAACTGCGCGATCGCGTCGGTCCATTTGGCCTGCTTGAAGTATTCGTTGCCGAGCATGAACCATGCATCGATGACGTTGGGGTCCTCGTCCACGACCTTGCGCAACATGGCCAGGACTGCGGCACCGCCGTCGGCTTCCTTGGCGACGTCACGGGCCGTGGTCATGAGGTTGAACAATTCGATCTTGTCCTTGGGATCGGCGCGGCCCGAATCGGGTTCGGAGGAGGTCGCCACAAACGAGCCGACGTATCCCAATGCGGCCAGCCGCGCGCGCGTCTCCGGGTCCACATCGCCGGCCTTCGGGGCCTCCGGCGCTTCGGCGGCCATCTGGCGTTTCCGATCGCGGAGCTGGCGCAACATGGCGTCGGCCACCGACCGGCGTTCGTCGAAGAGATTCGTCAACTCGCCGGGGTCCCGTTCGAGGTCGTACAACTCAGGCCGCGGCGCGTCGATCAGTTTGTAGCGGTCAGACCTGAGTGTGGTGAGTTCACTCCAGCCGTAGTGGTGCAGCGGATACATCGCTTCGCCGTAGCCGTCCACCGCGAGCTCGCGCACCTCACCTGACATCAGCGGCAGAAGGCTCACGCCTTCGATGGGCTGCGGGGGCGACGTACCCAGCAGGTCGAGCACGGTTGGCAGGATGTCGACGGTGCGCACCGGTTGGCTCACGCGGCGCGGTGTGAGTCCGCGGCCGGGCGCGTGCACAATCAGCGGCACCCGCATCGAGGTTTCGTAGACGAAGAACCCGTGGGTCTCCTCGCCGTGTTCTCCGAGGCCTTCGCCGTGGTCGGCGGTGACGATCACGATGGTGTTGTCGACGAGGCCGCGTTCTTCGAGAAACGCGAACACGCGTCCGACCTGGGCGTCGGTGAAGGCGATGGCGCCCCGATAGGGGTGGCCCTTGTAGTCGGACCGGTACGGTTCGGGGGAGATGTAGGGCGCGTGCGGGTCGTAGAGGTGCATCCAGGCAAAGAAGCGCTGATCAGCGACCGAGTCCATCCACTTGAGGGTCAGATCCACGACCTCGTTGCCGGGCCGGGTCACGCTGGCCAGGGACATCGCCTTGACGTTGGTCAGGTCAAAGTCGTCCTGGTAGGTGGCGAAGCCCTGGTCGAGTCCCCACTTGCTGTCGAGCACAAAGGCCCCGACGGCGGCGCCGGTCTGGTAGCCACGTTCGGCCAGGATCTCCGCAAGTGTCACTTGCTCGGGTCCGAGGAAGAAGCCGCCGTTGTCGCGGACCCCGTGTTTGGGCGGGAATTGGCCCGTCATGATGCTGCTGTGGGCCGGCAGCGTCAGGGGGGCGGTGGTCATCGCCTGCTCGAACACCACGCCCTGGCTGGCCAGACGGTCGAGGTGGGGGGTCCGGACGGTGGTCGAGCCGTAGGCGCCGAGGTGGTCGGCCCGCAGGGTGTCCAGCGTAATCAGGACCACGTTCATTGGGGCAGGTGCCAAAGTACGGCCCGCCCACCACCATGCCGCGGTGCCGGCAAGCAGGACAGTCCCCAGGAGCGTGGCCACACGAAGAACACGGTGCATGGGCCGAATGGTGACCTGCGCGGGGTCAATGGTCAATAGGTAGTGGTATAGTGCCCGGCACTCGTTAGTGACGCTCCTGTGAAAGGACCATGCCTATGACACTCCGTAGTCGTCTCGTGCACGTCCGGCGTCTGACAGTCACCGCGGTGCTTACCGCAGTGCTGTCGGGTGTCGCAGTGCCGGCTTTCGCCGACACACCTCCAACCACGTCGGCGCCCTCCGCCGCGTTCTCCTCTGCATCCATTGCCAAGGCGGTGGCTCCGGCCGCGACGGTCACCACGGCAGTGGCTCCGGCAACAGCGCCCGCGACGGCTCCGGCGAAAGTGCCGCAGCAGTCCGAGGGCTTCTTCAAGTCACGGACTGGCATGATCGTGCTGGCCGTGTTTGCGGTGGGCACCGGGTATGCCATCTATTCGGCAAAGGACGACCGCATCCGCGGTCTGAACCGGTGATTCCCATGCAGATACACACCTTGATGAAGCGACTCGTGGGCAGCGCATTGGCGCTGGCCTTGATCCTTTCGGGGACTGCGTCGGCGCAGTCCATCAGCGGCACCATCACCGGGCGCGTGGTCGACGCGCAGGGCGGTGCACTTCCCGGCGTGCTCGTGACGCTCGTCAGTCGCACCGGCGAAACCACACAGACGACCGACGCGCAGGGGGACTTCCGGTTCCTGGGTCTCAACCCGGGCGTCTATGAGGTGCGCGCGGCGCTCCAGGGCTTCAAGCCCAAGTCGCAGCCCAACATCGAGATCTCGATTGGACGCGCGATCAGCCTGTCACTCACGCTGGAAGTCGGCGGGCTGACCGAAGCGATCACGGTTGTCGGATCGTCGGCGCGTGTCGACACCACCACCACGGCCACCGACAACAACCTGTCGCAGGACCTCCTGTTCAGCATGCCGATCTCGCGCACCAACGCGGCGGTCAACATCCTGAACAACGCCCCGGGCATCAACAGCGGGTCGGCGTTTGGTGGCGCGTCAAACAGTGCGAATTCCCTGAGACTGGACGGCGTGGACGTGCGCGACCCCGAGGGCGGCACGGCCTGGGCGTTCTTCAACTACAACATCATCGACCAGGTGCAGATTGGCTCGATCGGCCAGCCGGCTGAAATGGGCGGATTTACCGGTGCGATCATCAACACGGTGACGAAGTCGGGAAGCAACAGCTTTTCTGGCCTGTTCGAGCAGCGTTACACAAGTAAGGACTTGCGTGGCGACAACGTGTCGGCCGCGGTGAAGAGAGTCAACCCGGCCATTAATGCGACTGGCGTGGACAAGCTCAACGACTACACGGTGCAACTGGGTGGTCCGGTTCGACTGAACAAGGCGTTTTTCTTCGCCAGCATTCAGCGGTACTCGATCACGCAGGATCCGGATGGTCCGCGCACCATCCGCACGGAAGTCAGTCCGCGCTTCAACGGCAAGCTGACCTTCCAGCCGACGGCGTCGGACAACATCATGGTGTCGTTCCAGTACGACCAGTACAACCAGACCGGACGCACCGGCTTGGGCGGCGTCAACGGCACCACGGATGCGCTCACCGTCGTGCAGGACTCGCCCGAGGTCATCTACAACGGACAGTACCGGAAGGTCATCGGCAACTCGTCGGTGTTCGAAGCGAAGTTCACGGGCTATCGTGGCTATTTTGATCTGGATCCGCTGACGCCCAAGTCGGCTCGTCTCGACGGGGCGACCGGAGCCTGGTCGGGCGGTGCCGGGTACAGCGCACAGTTTGATCGTGCGCGTGACCAGTTGAATGCGTCCATCTCGAAGTATGTCGAGGGCGCCGGCACCCACGCCTTCAAGTTCGGCGTCGAGATCGAACGCAGCACCATTCAGAACCGCTTCGCGTACACCGACGGGCTCTTCTTCTTAGACTACGGCGGCGCGCCCTACCTGGCCTACGCCTATTCGTACGATGTCAAGGGCCGGTCCGATCGTCAATCCTTCTTCGCCCAGGACCAGTGGAAGAATGGACGCCTGACGATCAACGCCGGGGTGCGCCTGGACCGCATCACGGGCACCGCGACCGCCAACGACAAGCGGTACTACAACACGACGTCGTGGGGTCCGCGCATCGGCGCGGCGTACGACATCATGGGCGATGGCCGCTCGGTGTTGCGCGCGTTCTACGGCCAGTTGTATGACGGCGCGGTCTTCGCATCGTGGTCACAGGCCGTGCCCGGCATCGGCGACTTCGTCATCTACGATGTGAGCTCCACCGGCAAGCTCACAGAGAGCTCCCGCGTTTCCGGCGCATCGAAGTTCTCGGTGGATTCGAGGATCAAGCACCCGCGGACCGACGAATGGAGTGTCGCGTACGAACGCGAACTGGGGCGCGGCATGAAATTCTCCGCCACGTACATCCGCCGCGACGCCAAGAACTTCATCAACTCGGTGTTGACGGGTGCCCAGTGGACGCAAACCGCGTTCACGAACAACCTGACGGGACAACCCCAGACGGCCTATCGCTGGGCCAACCGCGTGTCCGACCAGAAGTTCTTCATCACCAACGTGGACTACTTCGCCTACAACGGCGCACCGGCTGCCAATGCCTACCGCCGTTACGACGGGGCCATGTTCGTGCTGACGCGCGGTTTCGCCAATCGGTGGCAGGCACAAGCCTCTTACGTCTACTCGAAGACCAAGGGCACCGTCACCAACGGCACGTTCTCCGGCATTACGAGCAGCCAGTTCCACACACCGAACCTTGCGTTGGTGAACTCGGACGGTCTGGTCGGCTTCGACCGGAAACACGAATTCAAGCTGTTTGCCGGCTATCAGATCCCGAAGCTGGAAATCGCGGCCAACGTGTACTACCGCTACCTGAGCGGTTTCCCATGGACGCCATTCCAGCGCGTGAGTTCCGGCACCTTCAACTGGACGGGCAGCATCGACATGCTGCTCGAACCTCGCGGCAGCCGCCGTACCGAGGATCAGCAGTTGATCGACCTCAGGCTGGAAAAGGTCTTCCAGATCGGGTCCAACCGACTCGGGTTGTATCTGGACGCGGAGAACCTCCGAAACGCGGGCTTCCAGACCGCCGTGCAGACACGGTCTCCGTCGTCGACGATCAGTGGCACGTCGGTACCGCTCGGCGGCGTGACGGCGATCACCGCGGCACGACAGCTCACGTTCGGCGCACGCTGGAGCTTCTGACCGCTGAGCGGCTGAGCCGCTGGGCGGATGGGTAGATGGCGGGTGGGCAGTTGGGCGGTTTCGACCGCTCAACTGCCCATTTGCTTTTGTGCCGCACTACAATCGGGCACCGTGCCCCTGTTTGATTTTGTCTGCCGCAGCTGCGGCACCCAGTTTGAGTCGCTCGTCAGGCCCGCGCCGTACGGGGACCCGCCAACCGCCTGTCCCTCGTGCCGGAGCGAGGACCTCGATCGCCTGCTCGCCACGTTTGCCGTCAAGTCCGCCGAAAAGACCCAAGCCGCTGCGGCCGCCAAAAACGCCAAGGCGGCCTCGGTCGCGAGGCGGGACCACATCGCTGAGCTCCAGGATCAGGAAAAACACCGCAAGGAAGACCACTAATCAGCTTCGCCCTGGGACTTGCCGGCGTACTCATCGGCGGGCGCAGTCACTCTGCGTAGGGCGCGCTGAACTGCAGCGCGCCGAGTGATGGCCCGCTACAGTTCAGCGGGCCCTACAATAGTCGCGTGCCCTTGTCCTCGCGCCGTGAGCTGGCCATCGCCGTCCTGGCGGTGGCCGCGATGGTGCTGCACCTCACACTAATACCCGACTGGCCGCTGTATGCGGCGCTGGCGCTCGGCGGGCTGCCGCTGGTGGTTCATCTCGGTCGCGGCCTGCTGCGCGGCAACTTCAGCTCCGATCTGCTCGCCGGCATCTCGATCGTCACGTCCGTGCTCCTCGGTGAATACCTGGCCGGGACCCTGGTCGTCCTGATGTTGTCAGGCGGACAGGCGCTGGAGTCCTACGCCGTTCGTCAGGCATCGTCTGCACTCTCTACGCTGGCGAAGCGATTGCCCCACGGGGCCCATCGGCGATCCGGTGAGCAGATTCCGCTCGAGGCCGTGCAGCCCGGCGACGAACTGGTGGTCTTCCCGCATCAGGCCTGCCCGGTCGACGGTGTCGTCATCGAGGGACGCAGCACGATGGACGAGTCGTATCTGACCGGTGAACCGTATCAGCTGTCGAAGACGGTCGGGGCGTCGGTGCTGTCAGGCGCGGTGAACGGCGAGGGCGTGCTGACCATTCGCGCGGAGAAGCGCGCGGTGGATTCGCGATACGCGCGCATCATGCGCGTCATGCGGGAGTCGGAACAGCGACGCCCGACACTGCGCCGGCTGGGTGATCAACTGGGGGCCTGGTACACACCGCTGGCCGTGACAATCGCCATCGGCGCGTGGATCGCCACCGGCGACCCTGTGCGATTCCTTGCCGTGCTGGTGGTCGCGACGCCGTGTCCGTTGCTCATCGCGATTCCTGTCGCGATCATCGGGTCCGTGTCGCTTGCGGCACGGCGCGGCATCATCATCAAGGACCCGGCAGCGCTCGAGACGATCGACACCTGCCGCACGGCCATATTCGACAAGACCGGCACGCTGACGTACGGACAGCCCGAAGTGACCGAGATCCATGCCCTGCCAGGATTCACCGCACCGGATGTGCTCGCCATGGTCGCCAGTCTCGAACGTTATTCGCGCCATCCGCTCTCAGGCGCCATCCTCACACGAGCGAAGAGCGACGATGTTGCACTTGTCGAGGCCATTGAGGTCAGCGAACGGCCGGGCGAGGGACTCAGCGGCCGGATCGACGGCCGACGGGTACAAGTCACCAGCCGGAAGGCCGTGGCCTCCATGGACCCCGAGGGCGCAGCGGCGCTGCCGCCACTTGAAGGCGGGCTCGAATGTGTCGCCGTGATCGACGGCAGAGCTGCGGGCCTCATCCGCTTCCGTGATGAACCCAGAGCGGACGGCCTGTCGTTTGTGAGTCACCTGGGTCCGCAGCACGGGTTCACGCGCGTCATGCTGGTCTCGGGCGACCGCGAAAGCGAGGTGCGGTACCTCGCTGACAAGGTCGGGATCTCGGACGTGCTCGCGAGTCAGAGCCCCGAGCAGAAACTGGCGCTCGTCCGTGCGGAAACGGCAAAGGCCCCCACCGTCTTTATGGGCGACGGCATTAATGACGCACCCGCATTGACGGCAGCCACTGTCGGGATTGCGTTCGGTCAGGCCAGCGACGTCACGGCTGAAGCGGCCGGCGTGGTCATCATGGACAGTTCGCTCGGCCGCGTGGACGAACTGCTGCACATCGGCGCGCGGATGCGTCGCATCGCGCTGCAAAGTGCCGTTGGCGGGATGGCCCTCAGCGTGGTGGGCATGGGCCTGGCAGCCGCCGGCTACCTCCCGCCGGTCTCCGGCGCGATCGCGCAGGAACTGATCGATGTCTTCGCCGTGCTCAACGCCCTTCGCGCCTCCGTCAGACCGCGCACCCTCACAGACATGTAGGGCGCGCTGAACTTGAGCGCGCCGTGAGATGGCCCGCTACAGTTCAGCGGGCCCTACATGCGCCGGGCCCTACATGCGCCGGGCCCTACAGGGCGCGCGCTCTACTTGCGCCGGAAGACGAATTTTTCTTCGCGGGTGACGCCACCCTGCGTCATGGCGAGAAGTCATTCCCAGGAGTTAGGACAGGTCCGCTGGACCGTGAACGGTCCGAAGTCGTTTTTTCCTCCCAGCCCGTCATGTCGGGATTCATGTGCTTCAGACGCATCTCGACGCTGCCCTCGACCTCGATCAGGGTCAGCATTGTTTCCTCAACTCCACTGACTGCGGCTGAACCCCACGCGGCGCGGCTGATAGTGGTGCGACCGGTGCTGCGCCACCGCCTCAGGCCGCTGAAACAACTTGATCAACACGACACCAGCGACAAAGCCGCCGAGGTGCGCCCAGAACGCGACGCCGCCCCCCTCGGGCGAGTACGCACTCGCGAACCCGCCAAACACCTGAATCGCCGTCCAGTACAGCAACATCACCCACGCCGGCAGCCTCATCGTCGTAAACACGACCCCGAGGGGGACGAGCGTGAAGATCCGGACGCGCGGATATAAGACGAGATAGCCGCCCATCACGCCGGAGATGGCACCCGAGGCGCCGACCATGGGGATGATCGAATCGGGTTCCGCATACACCTGACCGAGTGCGGCCGCGACGCCACAGACCAGATAGAACACCACAAACCGAGGCCGGGACATCGAATCTTCGATGTTGTTGCCGAACAGCCAGAGAAACCACATGTTGCCGATGAGATGCATCCAGCTGCCGTGCATGAACATCGATGTGAACACGGTCAGTATCGAGCTGCCCGGGTCGGTCACACAGGACACACCCTTGGCGATCTCAAACCCGGCCCCCACCGGCGCCGTGCTCAGCAGTTCACCGGGGATCAGGCCGAGGTTGCAAACCGACTCCAGGAACGGCATCCCGCTGCCGGCACCCTGGACACCCATCCACGCCAGCACACACCCGGCAATCAGCGCCAGCGTGACCACCGGGGTGCGCTGGGTTTCGTTCTCGTCGTGAAACGGAATCATCGCCGCGTTATTCTCCCCCGCCGATGCCGCACCAGATCACAAAACTCACGCCGAACCTGATTGTGTCCAACGTGGAACAGAGCATGGCGTTTTACCGAGATGTGCTCGGGTTCACGATTGTGACCACCGTCCCGGACGCGCCGCCGTACGTGTTTGCCATCGCCACGTCCGGCCCGACCGAAGTCTTCTTCAACGCACCTGAAGCCGCGTATGCGGAATACCCGGCGTTCAAGCAGATGCCCATCGGCGGCACCTTGACGTTGTTTTTTGAGGTGACTGAGATCGACGCCGCCTACGCCGCTCTGGCGCCGATCAGCAGGCGGAGGGCATGGCGCAGATCGGACAGCATGGAGAACCGGACGGCTGGCGAGGGTTCCTGGTTCCGCGGTTCATGGTTCAGCGGTGCGGAGCGGACAACGGCCTCGCGGAACCTTGGTACCGGATCTGCGTAATTTCAGCCAGCACCGACAGGGCGATCTCGGCCGGGGTCCGTCCACCGAGGTCAAGTCCCACGGGAGCCCGAATGACGGCAATGCGATCGTCGGCTACACCTTCGTCGCGCAACATTTTTTCGATCAACACCGTTTTGCGCCGGCTGCCCAGCAGACCGATGTAACGCGCGTTTGTGGTGACCGCTTCGCGCACGCAGTCGGCATCAAGTTTGTGACCACGCGTGGCGATCACGATGAAACTGTTCCACGCGTAGCGGAGCGACCCCAGCGTGGCAGGCACGTCGCCCTGCAGGATCGTGGCGTGTGGAAAGCGCTCATCACTGGCGAATTCGGGCCGGTCCTCGACTACGGTCACATCGAAGTCCAGCATCGACGCCTGGCGCGCGATGGCGAGCGCCACATGCCCTCCACCCGCGATCACGATGCGTGGCCGGCTGGCGATCGCCTCGACCAGAAAATCGTGATCATCGTCGACCTTCACCGTGCGGGCCGTGCCGTGCGGCAACTGGTGCAGCGCGGCATCACGCGCGTGGGTCATCAACGCGTCGGTCATCAGGGCTCCATGGACGGCCCCGTCTTCACGCACTGCGAGACGTCCCAGTCGCTCGAAGCCATTGGTGATGCGACGCAGATGGGTGACGATGGCGACCGGAGCCCCGGCTTGAGCAGCGGCGACGAGGGCCGGCAACATGTCGACGCCCCCACACGTGAGCGCCTCATCGTCGCGCTGCACAAGAATCCACATCGTGCCGCCACAGACCAGGCCGGTGTTCCAGGCGAGGTCTTCGGTCAGTTCATATGCGCGCAGAGAGTGATGGCCAGTCGTGATGACTTCACGCGCGGCATCCACGGCGTCAGCCTCGACGCATCCGCCGCCGAGCGTGCCCACCGCCGCGCGCACATCTTCATGTTCACCCAGCACCAGGGTCGCACCAACGACCTGTGGTGTGCTGCCGTGGGTGCGCACAACGGTCGCGACGGCAAAACGCTGGCCCTGGGCGCGCAGAGCGGCCATGCGGTGATAGATCGACGCGGGCATCAACGTGCGCACTCAGCAATCCTAGGCCGATCCACATCGCGTCGCACCCCTGGATCGGCCACCGGCACCAAGAGCACGGACTCGTGGGCCAGCTCGTGGTCGAGGCGCGACTCGGCTTGGGCCGCCAGAATGTGGGCGCGCATCATCGGAGACAGCACCACGGGATGTCCGGCGTGTCCCTCCAGGGCGGGCGCCGTGGTCCGGCTGGCCTCACGCGCATGGGCAATCAGCAGGGTGACGGTCAGCGGCTGGATGAACGGCATATCCCCGGGCAACAACACACACAGCTCGTGCTCGCCGGTGGCGTGCAGGCCGCACTGCACCGACGAGAACATCCCCCGCGAGGGATCCGGGTTCACCACGAGTTCCACGGCCAGGCCATCAAGCGCAGCGCCAATGGCCGACGCACCGTCAGACGCCACCACAACCACGCAGCGGTCGACGCCACCCGCCAGCAGGGTCGCCACCGTCCTGCGCACCATCGGCATACCGTCGATCGACGCCAGCATTTTTGGGGGTGCAGACGGGTCGGCCGCGGCAAAACGCTCCCCTCGTCCCGCCGCCAGGACAACTCCTACGATCCCTGTCAACGCCGGCGCGGAGTGGGACGTAATCATCCCGGGGATGGTACCTGAACTATGAAGACGAAGACGATTCGTGTGTCTCTGTGTGCGGCAGCGGGCCTGACGGCCCTGGCACTGCTATCGCCGGTCGTGGTTCCCGTGAATGCAGACCAGGCCACCGCCGACAGGTTCTGGGGTCAGTGGCGCGGACCACAGGCAACGGGAGTCTCAAGGACGGCGACTCCACCCACCGAATGGAGCGAGACGAAGAACATCCGGTGGAAGGTGCCGATCCCGGGCCGAAGTTCCTCCTCGCCTGTCGTCTGGAACGACCGCCTATTCGTATTGACCGCAGTGGCCGCCGACCCGGCCACGGTCGCCGGCCTGGCACCGCGAGGCTCCGTGCCCGCACCGTCGCCTCACAAGTTCATGGTCATGGCGCTCGACCGCAAGACCGGCAAGACCCTGTGGGAACAGGTCGTCCGCGAGGAGACGCCGCACGAGCGTCACCAGGAAAATGGCACGTGGGCCTCAACCTCTGCGGTCACCGATGGCGAAGTGGTGATCGCCTCGTTCGAGTCGCGCGGCATTTACGCGTTTGACCTCAACGGCAAGAAGCTCTGGGAGAAGGACCTCGGCGACAAGCGCATGCGCAGCCAGTTTGGCGAAGGCAGCACACCCGCACTGCACGGCCGGTATCTTGTTCACGTCTGGGACCACCAGGGCGAGTCCTTCATCGTCGCCCTCGACAAAACCACCGGCAACGAACTGTGGCGCAAGCCGCGCACCGAAATCGACACCTGGGCCACGCCGCTCATCACCGAGGTCAACGGCAAGCCGCAGGTGGTCGTGGGCGCCATGAATCAGATCCACGCATACGACCTGGCGACCGGCGATGTCGTCTGGTTCACGGCGGGGCTGACGATGAATCCGATTCCGTCGCCGGTGGTGGAAGACGGTCTGGCGATTCTGATGAGCGGGTTCCGCGGCAACAGTCTGAAAGCCGTCAAGCTGGCCGACGCCAGGGGTGACATCACCGGCACACCGGCTCTCGCGTGGACGTTTGATCGCGACACGCCGTACGTACCCTCACCGCTGCTCTACGACGGCGTGTTGTACATGTTGAAGTCGAACAACGGCATTCTGACGGTGTTCGACGCGAAGACCGGCGCACAGCACTACGGCCTGCAGCGGCTCGATGCCGCACCCAACGTGTTCGCGTCCCCCGTCGGCGCCGCCGGCAAGGTCTACATCACCGGCCGCGACGGCGCGACCGTCGTGTTGCGCCACGGGCCGAAATTCGAAATCCTCGCAACCAACACGCTCGACGATGGCTTCGACTCGTCAGCGGCGCTGGTCGACGGGGAGATCTATCTCAAGGGGTATCGCTACCTCTACTGTATTGCCGAGGGGTAGCCCAGAGCACTCAGCACCGCGTCCGCATGTCCGTCGACGCTCACCTTGTCCCAGCGCTTGGCGACCTTGCCGTCGGCGTCGATGAGGTAGGTGGTGCGGACGATGCCCCAGTATTTGCGGCCGTAGCGCATCTTTTCCTGCCACACGCCGTATTTTTCGGCGACCTCGTGCTCGGCGTCTGCGAGCAGGGGGAACGTGAGGCCGTGTTTGTTCGCGAACTTGGCTTTGCTCTTTTCGTCGAGGATGCTGATGCCCAGCACCACCGCGTCGCCGGCCTTGGCACACTTCGGCAGCCGCGCCTGGAAGTCGCAGGACTCTGTCGTGCAGCCCGGCGTGTCGTCCTTCGGGTAGAAGTACAGAATCACGGGCCGTCCCGCGTACTGCGACAACTTGTGCGTCGTGCCGTGCTGGTCCTTCAGTGTGAATGCCGGAGCTTTTTTGCCTGGTGCGATGAGAGACATGGGGGGATTGTACTGAACGTTCATGGTTCATGGTTCATGGTTCATCGGTTCAGCGGTGCCGTTCCAGGTGCTGAGTTCCTGGCGCCAGGTTCAATGCAGTTGAGGCGAACCCCACACGATTCGCACGCGTTCCCCGTTTGAGCTGGTGGCGAGCACCACAACGGAGGTGACGGGTGTGGTGGAGGTATTGATGGTCTGCCCCTGGGCCGCCACGAAGCGCTTCACGGGCTCGCGGATGAATCCCTTCGGGGGGATGGAGACCACCGAGACGGCGTAGTACTCGTTCACCCAGATCCGAACGTTCCGCCATTCCTGATCCGATTCGTTTCTGACGTGGATGTGGCCATCGGCCACTTCGATATCCGGCAGGCGTTCGTCGCATCCCCGTATGAAGAGGAAGGCCGCCAGGCCGATGGCCAGCACGATCACGGACAGAAGGCGGCTGCGGGACATGAAGGCATTACAATAGCCGCGAGGTTTCCCAAGATGCGAATGCTCTCTGCAGTCACCCTTCTCGCAGCGTCGCTGGCCTGTGGTGGCGCGCCCGAACGCACCTTCATCAATGTGGGCACCGCGCCCCCGGGTGGCGCGTTTTTTGTGGTCGGCACTGCCCTCACCGAAGTGCTCGGTGCCGCCAGTGGCGAGCGTCAGTGGCAGGTCACGGCGGAAGGCACCAGCGGGTCGCAGGAGAACATCCGCCGGCTGACCCAGGGCGATCTCGACTTCGCGTTGTCAAACTCCGCCATCACGTATTTTGCGGTGCGTGGCGGCGAAGGATGGGATCGGCAGTATCCGATGCAGACCGTGATGACACTGGCGCCAAACGTGGCGCTGTTCATCACGAAGGCCAACAGTGGCGTGCGCACCATCGCCGACCTCAAGGGCAAACGTGTCGTCATCGGTCCTGCGGGCGCCGGATTTGAGTATTTCGTGAAGCCGATTCTCGAGGCCCACGGTGTGCGCTACGAGGATTTCACCGCGCTGAACGCCACCCAGGCGGCCTCGGTGGACATGCTCACCGATGGATCCGCGGCGGCCATCTTCATCGGCGGCGCCATTCCAACGGCCTCCATCACGCAGGCGGCGGCCACGATGGACCTGCACTACATTCCGTTTGACGACGCGGCGCGCGCGAAGCTGTCGGCCGACTATCCGTTTTTTGCGCCAGCCACGATTCCGGCGGACACCTACCGGGGGCAGACGACGGAGTTCCAGGGGCTCGACGTGGGTTCGATGCACCTGATCGCGGCCGCGGACCAGGATGAGCAGCTGGTGTACGACGTCACGAAGATGTTGTGGGAGCAGCGCGAGCAGGTCGTGCAGAAACATCCGGCCGGTCGCGCCATCAATCCGAAGAACGTGATTCGGGACACCGGCACACCGTTCCATCCTGGCGCCATCCGGTTCTACCGTGAAATCGGTATCTGGCCGCAGTAACCTCACGTTCGCGCTGAGCGCCCTGCTCTGCGGGTTCACCCTCGTTGAGGTGAACTACGCGCGGCTGGGCCCGCAGGCGCAGCTCGCCATCTTCACGGCGTTCGGGCTGATCCTCTGTTTCCTGAACGTGCCCATGGTGAAGGGCCGCGCGGCATCGATCACCACCCGCGCAGTGGACGTCTCGCTGGCGCTGCTCACGCTCGGTTGCTGCGCCTACGTGGTGTGCCAGACCGAACCTGCGTTTGCCTCCTCTTGGGCGAACGGCCGGTCGCTCGGCAATCGGGCCGGCTACGAAACATCGCTCGATATCCTCGTCGGAGGCACGGGACTCCTGCTCGTCATGGAAGCGGCAAGGCGCACGTTGGGCTGGGCGCTGCCGTTGCTCTCCGGATTTTTCCTGCTGTACGCGTACTTCGGCGTCTGGTCGCCGGACTGGTTCTTCCCGCACCGCGGCTATCCGGTTGATCGGATCGTGGCGCAGTCCTTCCTGCACAGCCAGGGTGTGTTTGGTGTGGCGCTGCAGGTCATGTTCACGTACGTGTTCCTGTTCGTCGTGTTTGGCGCGCTGCTGGGTGCGACTGGGGCCACGCGGTTTGTGATCGACTTCGCTGCACGACGGTTTGGCGGCACTCCCGGCGGTCCGGCCAAGGTCGCCGTGATCAGCAGCGGCATGATGGGATCGCTCTCCGGCAGTGCCGTGGCCAACACCGTCGCAACCGGCACGTTCACGATCCCGATGATGAAGAGCGCCGGCTTCCCTGCCCACGAGGCCGGCGGCGTGGAAGCCGCGTCGAGTTCCGGAGGCGCACTCGCGCCACCGGTCATGGGCGCCGGCGCCTACATGATGCTCGAGCTGGTGCAACCGCCGGTCACGTATCTGGAGATCGTCAGGGCGGCCACAATCCCCGCGATTCTGTATTACCTCTCGCTCTACTTCATCGTGCACTTTTCGGCGAGACGACGGGCGATCGGCCATGCGGGAACGTCTGCTGACATCCCGGCGATCGAGAAGGGGCATCCCTTTGAAGGTCTCGTCTTCGGCGTCGCACTCACGAGCCTGATCGTGTTCCTGGCACTCGGGTACACCGCGTTCCGCGCGGTGAGTATCGCCCTGCTGGTCACGGCCGTCACGTCGTCGTTCCATGTGCGGACCCGGTTGTCGTGGGCGAAGATCCGGACGGCGATTCTGGATGCCGCCAAAGACGCCACTCCGCTCATTGCGGCTGCCGCCTGCGTGGGCGTTGTGATCGCGGTGGTGACGATGACCGGCGTGGGCACGCGATTGCCGGCGACCATCCTCCCGCTCGCGCAGCAGAATCTCTTCCTCGCCCTGCTGCTGATCATGGTGTCGTCACTGGTGTTGGGCATGGGGCTGCCCTCTGCAGTGGTCTACCTGTTGCTCGCCACGTTGATGGGCCCCGTGCTCGACCAACTCGGGGTCGTGCCGCTGGCCGCGCACATGTTCATTTTTTATTTCGGCATGATGGCGATGGTCACGCCTCCGGTCGCACTGGCGGCCTATGCGGCGGCCTCAGTGGCCGGCTCCGACATCATGAAGACCAGCTGGGCGGCATTCCGCTTTGCGCTGGTCGGCTTCACGCTGCCGTTCATTTTTGTCTACCGGCCGGAGCTGTTGCTGATGTCGAACGCCGGTGGATTTCCGCCGCTCGGCGACATCCTCGCTGCGGTAATTGTCGCCGTGCTCGGCATCCTCACGTTTGCCGCCGGCATCGCCGGATTCCTCTGGTCACGAACGCCCACCGTCGAGCGTGTCCTGCTGTTCGTGGCATCAGCCCTGATGCTCGCTCCTGGCCCGACGGTGATGATCGGCCCATTCCCGCTGCACGTGCTCGACGTCAGTGGTGTCGTGCTGGCGATCCCTCTCGTGCTCGCCAACTGGCGTCGACGGTAGACGGACCCGACGTGCCCTCGTAGGGCCCGCTGAACTTGAGCGGGCCATTTCCGTCGCAGCGACGGACGACCGCGACGACCGGTCGTCTTGCCTCCGCGTCGCAGGGCTCGCTGCTTACGTTCCGGCTCATTCAATGGCCGGCCATTGCCAATCCGCCGTAGAGAAAGAGCAGTATCGAGCTGATGGCCCACACTCGCCAGGCCTTTCCTTTGCGATGCAGTTTAACCGCCAACCACAAGTGCAGTGCCCCTGCGAGTACGAGCGATGCACCACTGCCGATTGACAAGCCGTCCATCAAGGTCATGCCCAGTCAGCCGGTTTCTTGAAACTCACTTCACCCCCAGGAAAGCAACACCGTGGCGGTCACGGAATCTTCATGACGACTACAGCCGCGACTCCCACGGCAGCTGCCAGCAGAATAAGGGCCGTGCTGGCTCGAGGGCGTGTGCGCTGCGAACGACTCGCCAGCACACTGATGCTGCTTGCAAGCAAGAGCAACCAACTCGAGGTCGGGGGCCCCTCGGTCCAGATCAGCATGATGATGGTTGTAAGCCAATCCAGCCCAATCATCGCCGCAGCGAAGCGCAGTAGCCATGATCACTCTGTCGAGCTATCGTCGGAGGTCCTCAACACTCTCCCCATGAAATTGCAGGTCAGCTCAACCCTGGCGTTCAGCAGCGGCGACCTCATCCTTGCACCGGCCGTCTGGTGCAACGCAAGTCAGGCATCTGCTGAAGGATCGGCCAGATCCGTGATCTGGCGGACTTCTTCGCGGGAGATGAGGTTCTTCGCCAGCAGACTTCGGACGAGCGTCGCAACTCCGGCTTTCAGTTGTTCGTGTTCATCTCGCAATTCGTCCAATTGGTGGTCGGCGCGCTCAAAAGCGCGGCGGTGCAGATGGACATCGACATTCGACGAACGGACACGGCGACCGGGCGGCGGGTTCGTCCGTCGCTCCGACGGGAGCACGAATGGCCCGCTACAGTTCAGCGGGCCCTAGGTGGGCGGAGCGGCCCGCTCACGTTCAGCGGACCCTACGAGGAGCGATCAGGGTGCGCTGTCGAGGAAGCGGACGCCGGGGTTCTGTTTTTCGGCGTACTGCAGCGCCCAGGGGGACGGGAACAGCAGCACGAGCTTCCCGTTGCGATCACTGGCCTGCATCACGCGCTCGTCGAGCCCGGCGAGGTTGTCGTCCTTGCCGTCCGGTGTGTCCACCCAGCGAGCCGTATGAATGCTCATGGGCTCCACGCGAATCTTGACGCCGTACTCACCCTCAAGCCGCGCCGCAATGACATCAAACTGCAGCGGCCCGATGACACCGACCACAGGCTCACGCCCGTACGATCTCGGATACAGCACCTGAATCAGGCCTTCCTCCTCCAGCTGCCGCACACCATCGTCGAACTGCTTGTGCTTGGAGTCGACAAGACGCAGGCGCGCGAACTGCTCCGATGGGAACCGGAGAATGGCGTGAAACTTCACCGGCTTCCCCTGGTAGAGCGTGTCGCCGATCGAGAAGCGGCCGGGATTCACGAGCCCCACAATGTCGCCGGCGATGGCGTCCGTCACTGATTCGCGTTCGCGGCCAAACATCTTGTAGACACGCGCCGCACGGATCGTCTGGTTCCCGCGCGCATTGACGATCGGGGTGTCCCGTTCGAGACGACCGGAACAGACGCGCACAAACGCGACGCGGTCCCGGTGACGCGGGTCCATGTTTGCCTGAATCTTGAATACAAATCCGCTGAAGTCGGGTGACGCCGGATCAATCAATCCGGAATCCGACTCTCGCGCTGAGGGCGGCGGCGCCAACTCAACGAGGCCATCGAGCAGCGGTTCCAACCCGAAGTTCACAAGCGCGCTGCCGAAAAATACACCGGTCTGATCACCGGCCCGATACGACTCGAAGTTGAACGGCGTGCCTGCGTGTGACGCGATTTCAAACGACTCGGTAAACTCGGCGAACACCCGATCACCTACGACCTCTGCGATCGCCGTGTCGTTGTAGTCCGCGGTCGTCACTTCCGAGCGGCGTTCACCCTTGCTCTGCTTGTCGTACATCGTCACGACACGCGTGCGCACGTCGAACACGCCCTTGAAGTCGATGCCCTGGCCCAGCGGCCAGTTCAGCGGTGCCGCTTTGATCCCAAGCGCGCTCTCGATCTCGTCCATCAGCTCAAGCGGGTCGCGCCCGGGCTGGTCCATCTTGTTGACGAACGTCAGGATCGGCAGCTTCCGCTTCTTGCAGACTTCGAACAACTTCCGCGTCTGCGCCTCAATGCCTTTCGCAGCGTCGATGACCATGACGACGCTGTCGGCGGCGATGAGGGCGCGATACGTGTCTTCGCTGAAGTCCTGGTGGCCGGGTGTGTCGAGGAGCGACAACCGGCGGCCGCGGAGTTCGAATTCAAGCGCGGTGGAGGTCAGCGAGATACCGCGCTTCTGCTCCATCTCCATCCAGTCGGACACCACGTGCCGCTGGGTCTTGCGCCCACGCACGGCACCGGCCAGCTCAACGGCGCCCGCATACAGGAGGATCTTCTCGGTCAGCGTGCTCTTGCCGGCGTCGGGGTGGGAAATGATGGCAAATGTCCGCCGGGTCGCAACCTCGGCGGCAAGCACTTTTCTGGATTCGGATGCGCTGGTGTCTATCGTGGTCATCGAGACAATGCACCAGTGTACACAGCCTTGCCATCCGGAGGCGACCAGCCGAAAGGCGGGGCAGCCCTTGGGTCGACAGGATTAACCTGTTAACCCCTGCGACACCTACTGACGAATCGGCTTCGCCGCAGCGCCATAATCGCAAAAGCAAGCCAAAGACCGACAACCCCAGTTGCCATCGACATTTCCACGACCCAGGAAGCAGGCTTGACTATCACGTAAAGAGCCAGCACGCCCATAGCGGCCACGAGCAGCCACACCTCAGGCGGTCTACTTGCTGCGCGCCTGATCAGCCAAATAGTAGCAACGAAGGCTACAATGAGACTCAACGTAGCAAAGAGACCGGCTTGGAGCTCAAGACCGAGTGCACTCGCCAGCGCGAGAAGCGATGGTAAGAGGAGCAGAGCGCCCACGACAACGAGCGGACGTCCACCGTCACGCCACTCAAGGATACCGATTAGCATCACTAGCACCGCAACGACCGCCAAGATCACTTGCACCACCATGTCCAAGGGCCCATCGTTTCTTGCCTGCTCCTTCTGAAAGACGCCTGGCGAATCAGATGGTAGCCTTATGCCATGCAGACCACCATTGATTCTGCCGGTCGCATTGTCATTCCAAAGTCCATGCGCACGAAGCTGGGGCTTGAGGCCGGCGGCGTCGTGACCGTACGGGAGCGGGACGGCCTCCTGGAACTCGAACCGGCAGGCACCTCCATGACCCTCACCGAACGCCGAGGGGGGGCCGGTGGCTGTGCCGGACGAGCCCCTGCCGCCCCTCACCGACGACATAGTGAGAGCCACGCTCGAAGGCACGCGCCGATGATCGCAGTCGACAGCAGCGTGGTGGTCGCCGCATTCGCGAGTTGGCACGAGGGGCACACGTCGGCTGTCGCCGTCCTTGCGCGGTCACCCAGAATTCCCGCCCATGCAGGAGCCACGCTCGTTACACGCGATCACCGTGCGCGCGTCACCTACGATCGGCTACACGTGCCGTACGAATTCGTGAGTTGATCGCCACCGGACCTGAAGGTCCGGCCTCCATCACGACCTCTGAATCAGCGCCCGGGCAGCCGGATGCGGGCGGTGACCGGGAAATGGTCGGAGGGCAGCCGCCCATCGCGGGCCGTCCGCACGATCTGCGCGTCCAGCACATCCACCCCGGGGGTTACCAGGACGTAGTCGATCTTGTCGCCGGTCGTGCGCTCGGGATCAAAGCCCGTGAACGTACCGACCTCTGTCGCCTCCGGATGGCGCACGCGGAACGTATCCACGAGCAGCGCGGTACCGCCAGAGACAGGCAACAACGACCGCAGCGCCGGATTGGCTTCGCCCACATTAAAGTCACCCGTCACCACCACCGGCTCGGAGGCGGGAACCCTCGCGCGAATCCGATCCGCCAGCAACGCGGTACTCCGTTCACGGGAGGGCTGCGACTGATGATCCAGATGTACGTTGAACACCCAGAACGGCCGGCCTTGCCGATCGATGAGTCTCGCCCACGTGCAGATGCGCGTGATGGTGTTGCCCCACGACGTTGACGCCACCACAGAGGGCGTGTCGGAGAACCAGAACGTGCCCGACTCCGCCACGTGAAACCGATCATGCCGATACAGGATCGCCGCGTACTCCCCGCGCGTCTGTCCATCGTCTCGTCCCACACCAATGACGCTGTACACGGGGACGGCGGTCGTGATTTCTACAATCTGGCTGTGCAGCGCTTCCTGCAGGCCGACGACATCCGCATTAACCTGACGGACCACATCGATCAATAAATCACGACGCAGCGGCCACCGGTTCTCACCGTCGTTCGCGGTGCCATACCGGATGTTGAACGACATCACACCGAGTTCGACAGGAGGAGCCTGCTGCGCGCGCACACCAGGCCCCGCCACGGCCAGGGCCACGGCACACACAAGAGCAGCGATCGAAGTCCGCATGGTGGGGAGAGCGTAACCCGGAAAAGCGCTTGTCAGGGATTTACAGGGAGGCACGGAGGATTCTGTTGGAGACGGGACGGTGCGAACGCGATCTGCTCCGCGCCAACGCAGAACCCAGGCGTCTTGCCCCCCGCCATTGGGAACTCCGCGCCTCCGCGTCTCCCTGTGAGTCTCTTTACGGGATCCGTCCGAGCCAGCGCAGCGGCGCCAGGGTCAGCGACGGGAAGTACGTGATGAGCAGCACGCTGATCGCCAGGATGATCAGCATCGGCAACGCCGCGCGCATCACCTCAAGCGCCGGCCGCTGGAACCGCACAGACGACAACAGCAGGTTCAACCCGAGCGGCGGTGTGAGGTACCCGAGTTCGAGGTTGGCCACAAAGATGATGCCAAGGTGAATCGGGTCGATCTGATAGAACTCCGCCACGCCCGCAATCAGCGGCACGACGATCACGATGGCCGAGAACACGTCCATCACGCACCCGACCAGCAGCAGGAAGATGTTGAGCGCCAGCAGGAACATCAGCGGAGACTCCACGTGTTCCGTGGTCCACGCAATCAGGGCATCGGGCACCTGCGCATTGACCATGTAATTGGTCAACCCGACGGCAACGGCAAGAATAACCAGCACGCCGCCAACGAGCCCCACCGACTCGCCGGTGACGCGCACGACATCACGAATTGTCGGCAGGTCGCGATGAATGAAGCGCTGCATGATGAAGGCATACAGCGCAGCGACAGCCGCCGACTCCACCGGCGTCGCATAGCCGCCAAGCAGCGCCGTCATCACCACAATCGGCAGACCGATTTCCCACTTGGCGTTCCAGAACGCCGCCATCGCCTCGCCGGCCACAAACGGCGGACGCGCGGCGCCGGCCTTGATCGCCTCGCGAACACCGTACGCCGACAACATCACCAGCATCAGCAGCCCGGGAATCATCCCGCCGATGAACAGGTCCTCCATCGAGAGGTTGGCAATGATCGCGTAGAGAATCAACGGCAGCGACATCGGGAACAACAGACCGAGCGACCCTGCCGAGGTCAACATGCCAATCGAAAAACGCTGGCGGTACCCGTCCTTGAGCAACGCCGGCAGCAACAAACCGCCCAGCGCGAGAATCGTGACACCCGACCCGCCAGTGAGCAGCGTGAAGAACGCACACAGCGCCACCGATGCGACCGCCGTGCCACCAGGCAACCAGCCCACCCACGCACGAAACAGACGCAGAAGGCGCTCGGACGACTTGCCCTCGGCCAGCAGGTACCCCGCCAGCGTGAACAGGGGAATCGTTGCCAAGCCGGCAGACCCCGTCAGCTCCTGATACGCAGTGATCAGCAGCACCGTCGGCTTGCTGCCCTGCACCATGAACAACACGGCCGCCGCGCCGCCCAGCAACACAAAAATCGGCGCGCCCAGCAGCGCGGCCACGACCAACCCGGCCAACCACGGCCACGCCGGAGCGCCATCAAGCAATTCGGGATGTGTGGCGATCCAATACCCGCCGATCGGGCCGACCAGCGCAATCGCGCGGCCAACCCACGACGTGGACGCACTCCACATCAACCGCGCCGCGATCAGGCCGAACGAAATCGGCAGCACCAGATCCGCGACCCACACCGGCACGCCGGCGGCGATCTCGGTGCCATCCACCCGGTCCAACGTCACAAGATTGATGCCGCCGACCGCAAACACCGTCGCCACTGCCGCGCCGGCAATGGCGGCCACAAATTTCGCCGCACTCGCCGTTCTGCTGTGCGCGAGAAACTCGCCGGTCGCCAGCGACAGCAATTTGCCGTCACGCGCCGCAATCGCCGCGCCCAACATCCCCACCCACATCGTCAGATGCTGCGCAAACGGCGCCGCACCGGGAATGCCGGTCGCAAACCACTTGCGCAGAACAATCTCGCCCAGGGGGATGACGATGATGCCGGCCATCGCCAGGAGGGCGATCGAATTCTCGAACCTGACGAGGGCCGGGCGCACCTACTTGCCGCCCTTGGTCTTGCGGTACGCGTTGCGGGCGTTCAGCGCCGCATCAAACACATCAGCCGGCACCATCGTGCCGCGCATCGAGGCGACGAGCGCTTCGGCCGTCTTGCGGAACTCCGCGTTGGCCGCGGGCGTCAGCGTCGTGACCTTGAGGCCACGCTGCTGCATCGTGCCGACTGCGGTCGCGTCGAGCTTCGGGGCCTCGCTCATGAAGCGAGTCTCGAGCGTGTTCGCCTCCGCCAGAATCTTCGGCCGATCAGCCGCGTCGATCTTGTTCCAGGCATCGGTGGTCATGACCGTCGCGCCAAGCAGCGGCGCGAGTTTGACGTCGAGCAGGAACGGCGCATCGCGGAAGATCTGCAGCATCGACGCGCCATACGCCGGCGTCGGCGCGGCGTCGATCATCCCGCGCTTGAGACCGCCCACCATGTCGTTGAAGGACAGTGGAATCGGCTGGAAGCCGTTCGTCTTGTACCACTGCACCGACTTGTCGTCACCCTCGGTCGTGTAGAGCTTCACGGCCTTCAGATCCGCCAGCGTGCGGATTTCCTTCTTCGAGAACAGCTGCACCCAGCCGCCGTTGCCCCAGTTGAGCACCTTGTAGCCGTTTTTCTCAATCCGCTGCGTCATGGTCGGCCGCATCGCCGTGAACACAGCGCGCATCTCGTCGTCGTTTTCGAGGAAAAACGGCATGCCGAACACATCCACCGCATCGTCGATGCGCGCGAGGCCGGGTGGCAGCAGGAGCGCTGCCTGCAGTTCACCGACGGCGGGGCTCATCATCTTCACTGTCGAGGCTTCTGTGCCCAGTGTGCCGCCGGGATACACCCGCAGCGTCACGCGGCCTTCGGTGACCTTGGACCACGCATCACCCATGTCGAGCAGCGCCTTGTGCCACGCCGAGTTCGCGGGAGCAAACGTCGCGAGCTTGACGGTGATGGCGGCGCGAGCGGAGACCGACGAGGTCAGCACCACCACGGCCGCGGCAATGGCGGCAGGAACGGCGAACGTGCGCACTGTCTTCAACATGTTGATTACTCCAGGTCCTTCAGGAACAGATAGTCGATCTGATCGAGCAACGCACGCGCGCGCCGCTGCAACAGCATCGTCGTCAACCGCTCGGTGGGATTTGCATCCGGGTCCACCGCGAGCGCGGCATTCATCAGCGTCTCGAACTCGGCGCGATCCTGCCTGGGCACCGAGACGGCCATCGCCAGCGAGATGTACGGGCCGGGCGACAGGCCTTTCTGCAGTTCCACGGCACGATCGAAGTGCCTGCGCGCTTCGTCCTGTGACCCGCCCAGCAGTTCCTGGCCGTTGAGCGTAATCATCAGTTCGTGCAGCGCGCCGTTCCACCAGCCCGGGTCGAGGGCGAGACCGCGCTCGGCCATGGCGCGGACGGCCGGAAAGTCAATGGCCAGCGTATCAGGACTGAGCGCCATCGCCAGTCCCCAGGAGGCCGCCGACCAGTAGAGCAACTCCACGTCTTCCTTCTTGGCCTTGCCGACGGCATTCACCGGGTCGATCAGCAGCCCCTGCGTCGATCCCTTGAATCGCTCTTCCAGGGCACGCGCACAGTAGCCGTAGGCGCGCAGATACATCTTGAGGGCACGTTCGTCGATCGCCTTTGCGGCCTCCCGGTTGGTGTGGCGGACCAGGTCGGCGTCGGTGGCGAGATAGCCGTAGGCGTAGGACGTGAAGCCGCTGCACGTCGCGCGCAGAAGCGGGACGTGTTTGGGAATCGACTCAAGCAGCGATTCGTAGGTTTTGAGGCCAAACGGCACCGCGTCGCGCACCAGCTCGGGGTCGTTATCGGACGTCATTGAGGTGCCGCCCGCCGACAGGGTATCCGCCACCATCTTGGTGGCCTTGTTCGAAATCAGGGAACAACCCGACAGGGTGACCACCAGCGCGACAAGCCCGACCGACCGCATCCACCGTGTTGCCATCATCAGTTCACCCGCCTCCCGGGAACTCTTGAGTGTGCCATAAGCCCTCCCGGTGCTGGCAACCCCGTGGACGCCGGAGGCCGGACGGCCTGTCAGCGGCCGGCGAGGACGCGGATGGCCGAAACGAGGCGATCGGCATCGCCGGCGTTGTTGTAGAGCGTGGGGGTGACCCGCACGCAGTCGCCCTTGGCCAGGCCCGTGCGCCAGTGGGTGAAGATTCTGAATTCGTCGAGCAGTGCGCGGGTGATCGCGACGTTGGCGTCACGTGTCCCTCGGCCATGCAGGCGGAAGGCGGAGATCGCGCCGACCATGCCGGGCTCATCAGGCGTCAGCACCTCGACGCCTGGAATGCCCCGCGCCGCGTGGACCCACCGATCGCGCAGGTAGCGAAGTCTGGCGGCCTTGTAGGTGATGCCAATCGACGCCTGGAACGCGAGGGCATCGGGAATCGTGAGGATGGCCGCGAAATTGGTGGTGCCTGTGTGCAGGCGGCTGTCAATGCTCTGTAACGACCCGGGATCACCATGCGCCCGATCGATGGCGCCGAGACGTCCCTGCCGGATGTACATCACGCCCACGCCAACGGGTGCGCCCACCCACTTGTGCAGGTTGAGCCCCACATAGTCGGCATCCAGGTCGGCCATCGTCAGCGGCACCTGCCCGAAGGAATGCGCCGCGTCCACGATCACATCGATGCCGCGGGGCCGTGCGAGCGCCACGATCTCTTTCACCGGCAGCAACAACCCGGTCTTGTTGTTGCAGTGGGTGACCAGCAGGACTTTGGTCCTCGGGTTGGCATCGAGGACACGGCGATAGGCATCAAGTACTGCGGCGCGCGTGGCAGGCTCCGGAATGTCGAACGTCACGAGCGTGGCCCCCGTGCGCGCGGCCAGGGCGTTCATCGAATATTGCATCGCGTTGTAGTCGAGGTCGGCGTAGATGATCGTGTCGCCCGCCTTGACGCCGTTGTATTGCCCGATGAGCGCCTGCAACGCCTCGGTGGCATTGCGGGAGAAGGTGATCTCGCCCGGTGTGGCACCAAGAAAAGCGGCCACCTGCGTCCGCACCTGCTGTGAGAGCGCGGGAAACTCCCGCCGGGCGAAGATCGAGCTGTCGCGATTGGCGCGATCGATATTGCGGTGGTACGCCTCGAGGACGGACCCGGCCATCAAGCCGAAATAGCCGGCCTCCATGTTCGTGACGTTGTCGGTGACGCGATACCGATCGGCAACTTGGCGCCAGTAGGCCTCATTGTTCGCCACCTCCTGAGGTGATCCGGCTGGCGGCTGCAGCGGTTCCCACGCCCCGCGCACCAGCGGGGTGATCGCACCCGCAAGGGCCGTGGACGGCATCGCCATCGAGGCTGCCCCCGCGAGGGCGGCGTCCCTGAGAAACGCGCGTCGGCTTGGCATCGGCACAGCTTACGATACTGGCATCCACGATGCCTGCACGTTTGGTCCCCCTTTCCGCCTACCGCGAGTACTCGCCGGACGACATGCAGACCCGCGCGCGCGCCTTCGCGGCCGACCTGCACCGCCGCCGGACCGTGCGCGATTTTTCGTCGCGGGCGATTCCCGAGGGAGTGCTTGACGACTGCATTCGGGCGGCCGGCACCGCCCCCAGCGGAGCCAATCTTCAACCGTGGCACTTTGTCGTCATCACCGATCCGGCGACCAAGTCCCGCATCCGCACGGCCGCCGAGGCAGAGGAACGCGAATTCTACGAGACGCGCGCCACGCCCGAGTGGCTCGCCGCGCTCGAGCCGCTCGGCACCGACGCGAACAAACCGTTTCTCGAGACGGCGCCCGCGCTTATCGCGATCTTTGCGGAAGCCTACGGCGAACGCGCCGACGGTGCCAGAGTGAAGCACTACTACACGACCGAGTCGGTGGGGATCGCGACCGGCCTGCTCATCGCGGCCATCCATCACGCGGGACTGGTGTCGCTGACGCACACGCCGAGCCCGATGGGTTTCCTCAACGAGATTCTCGAGCGGCCGGCTCGTGAACGGCCGTTCCTGCTGCTCGTCGTGGGGTATCCGGCCGACGAGGCGACCGTGCCGGATATTGCGAGAAAGCCGCTCGACGCGATCCGCAGTACGCGGTAGTCCTGACGACTCAGCGTACGACGAGCCAGGCGGACACCCGGCCGCCGCCGGCCGTCACCGCGTCCGCGCGATCGCGCGTGAGGTCACCCTGCAGGCGGACCGCCACGCCTCCTGGTGCGCGCCACTCAACACCGAGCCCCGCCATCAGCGCCGCCCCGGCCTCGCTGTTCCGGATGAGCGTGCCGGCACCGCCGTGCACATAGAGGCCACCGCGGGCACCGTCGCGCACCCAGAGTCGGAGGCCGGCGAGCGCACGCCAGTCGTTGTGACCATCCCGGCGGGTGCCGGTCACCTCCAGCATCGGCGTCAGCCGGCCCACACGGTAGCCAACGGCGACACCGCCTCCCGGCGCCAGCCCCTCGCTACCGGTCCGTCCTGTCGCCGAGACACCAACCGCCAGATCACGTGCGCGCTCCTGCGCCGCGGCCGGCATCACAAGTGCCGCACTGATGACAAGACCGAACACGATTGCTCGAAACATCGGGATGCTCATGATCGCAGTCTACAATCAGTGCATGGACGCCAAGGCTGAGGAGCCCCGCCTCGATTTCATCCGCGAGATTGTCACGGTCGATCAGGCCTCCGGCCGGCATCAGGGCCGAGTGGCCACACGTTTCCCGCCCGAGCCGAACGGGTACCTGCATCTCGGGCATGCGAAGTCGATCTGCCTGAACTTCGGCGTGGCGCGCGACTTTGGCGGCACGTGCAACCTCCGCTTCGACGACACCAACCCGGTGACCGAAGACGTCGAGTATGTGCGCGCCATCCAAGAGGACGTCCGGTGGCTGGGATTCACCTGGGACGACCGGCTGTTCTACGCGTCGGATTACTTCGAACACCTCTACGAGTGCGCCGTCCAGTTGATCCGCGACGGCAAGGCGTACGTGGACAGTTTGACCGCGGACGACATCCGCGCCTATCGCGGCACGTTGACCGAACCCGGTCGTGAAAGCCCGTACCGGTCGAGACCGGTGGAAGAGAGCCTCGACCTGTTTGCCCGCATGCGCGCCGGTGAATTCCCCGATGGCGCACACGTGTTGCGCGCAAAGATCGACATGGCGTCCCCCAACATCACGATGCGGGACCCGGTGTTGTATCGCATCCGGCGCGCCCATCATCACCGGACCAGTGATGACTGGTGCCTGTACCCGATGTACGACTACGCCCATCCGTTGTCGGATGCGTTCGAACAGATTACCCACTCGCTCTGCACGCTGGAGTTCGAGGAACATCGCCCCCTGTATGACTGGCTGATTGAACACGTCACGAACCTGCCGTCACGACCACAGCAGATTGAGTTCGCGCGTCTCAACCTGTCATACACGGTCATGAGCAAGCGCAAACTCCTGCAACTGGTCAACGAAGGCCGGGTCAACGGCTGGGACGACCCGCGCATGCCGACCCTGTCCGGTGTCCGGCGCCGGGGATTCACGCCCGAGGCCCTGCGCAGGTTCTGCGACGAAATCGGCGTGGCGAAGCGCGAGAACCTGATCGACGTCGGCTTGCTGGAGTTCTGCGTCCGCGAGGACCTGAACACACGGGTGCCTCGGGCCATGGCGGTCGTCGCGCCACTCAAGGTGGTCATTGAAAATTACCCCGAAGGCCAGGCCGAGATGTTCACGGTGGCGAACCATCCGGATCGCCCGGAACTTGGCACCCGCTCCGTCCCCTTCAGCCGTGAGGTCTACATCGAACGTGAGGACTTCATGGAGACGCCGGAGAAGAAGTTCTTCCGGTTGGCGCCTGGCCGCGAGGTCCGACTGCGCAACGCCTACTTCGTGACCTGCACCGGCATCGTCAAGGACGCTTCTGGCGCGATCACCGAACTGCGCTGCACGTATGACCCAGCGACCCGCGGCGGCGACGCCCCGGACGGACGCAAGGTCAAAGGCACGCTGCACTGGGTCTCAGCCGCACATGCAGTCGACGCCGAAGTGCGCCTCTACGATCGCCTGTTCACCGTCGAAACACCCGGCACCGGCGATACGGACTTCCTCACGCAGATCAATCCTGCGGCTCTTGAAGTGCGAACCGGCTGCAAACTTGAACCCTCACTCGCTGACGTCGCACCAGGCACGCGTTTCCAATTCGAACGCATCGGCTACTTCTGCGCAGATCCGGACACGGCACCTGGGCGACCGGTCTTCAACAGAACAGTCACCCTCAAGGTGGGCAGGTGAGCGGGTGGTGAATGTTGACATAAGGTCGGCTGGATAGACCGGGTCTATACGTCGTTTGTCTCCTTTGGTCTGCACTCTGATGGCCCGGGCAACGCACTCTGCATCTAGGCCGGCGGCGCACTGAGCACACAGCACTATCGAAGAATGTAGTAGCCGAGCGGCACGAGTGCGCCGCCGAGCACAAACCATTTGCCGCGACCGGTGAAGCCCGTCTTGCCGCGCAGCACGAACATCCCGGAGATCGCCATGAAGATCAGCGCGACCGCATAAACATCCGCGATTACCGTCCACACACCTTTGGTGGCATTCAGGTGCATCTGATTCATCTCGAAGAGCACCGGGCGCGGACGCACCCGATCGACGATGACCTGGCCGGTGGGGACGTCGATGAGGTAGGTCTTTTCCGGGAGGAAGATCTGCAGCGTATCGGGGTCGGGACGGAAGGCGTTGCGCGGCTCTTCGGTAATGCCGAGCTGCGGTAACGCTTCCTTGATCATGCCGTCACGGTCGGTCGCCGTGAGTGGCTGAATCGTCAGGGCTGTTTTTTGCTGCCGATACGACGGGTTCCAATCGGCCATGTGGTTAATGGCCAGACCGGAAATCCCGTACACGAGCGTCAGGGCGACAACCAGATACCCCACATCCCGGTGGAGCGTGTTATTCCATCGCCGCCATTTCATCAAATCACCCGAACTGCGGACCGCGGACTAGAAGACGACCGCGCCCTCGCCCTTGATCATCACGTTGACCTTGGGTCCCTTGACCGTCTTCGGATCAAAGGTCGTCTTCTGTTCCTTCGCGTGTTCGTGGCCCTGGGCGATCTGCTGTTCCACCGAGAGGGTCTCGACGGAGATGACGCCTTCGACCTTCGCGTTCATGCCCTTGACGGACATCGGGAACACGATCACGCCGTCCTCGACCTTGAAACGGATGGTCTGGAATTCCTGGTCGCTGCCCAGCGCGAGCCAGCAGCCCATCTGCGCACACACGTCGACGATCGGTCCCTGCACCTGCACGCGCTTCCCGCTGAACTTTTCGGGATTGGCGTAGATGTCCGACACCTTGGTCACTTCGGTCAACGTCAACGCCGTGCCGAACTTCTTCTCCTGCGCCGCCACGGCCACCGCCGCGGCCGCCACCACCATCATCACTACTGCCGCTGCTGCCTTACGCATTGCTCTACCTCCGAAAATGTTGGCCCCCTCAAGTTCAGGGGGCCCTACATGAACTGCGGCCCGCGGACTGTTATGCCCGCAGATGATCCCCTTGCCACTCCTTGATCATCTGCTTGATGACCTTCTTGTCGTGGATGTGATCACGCAACACGGCCACTGCCAGATCCGGCAACTCGGCGTCGCTCGCAAACCGCATCGCCACCAGCTGCGCCGGCGTGAAATCCACAATCCTTGGCTGCAGCCCCGGCGGCAGCACTTCCCGCAACCGCAGCCGCATCTCCAGCCGGATGACGCGGTCCTGCACACGCAGCGCGAAGATCCGGGCAAAGAAGAACATGATCACCAGCGCCAACGCCGTCAGCGTGTGAACGATGCTGTCGCCGGTGCGCAACTCGAACATCCGGTAGCCGGCCCACAGGAAGTTGAGCACAAGCAGCGGAAACGCGACGAAGTGGTAGACCGGAACGAACTTGGCGTGGTTCTTATAGGTTTGAACGGGCTCACTCATCTCGACTCCCCGGGGATGAAGCACTCCCGAGATGATACCCCACGCCGGATTCACCCCCGCAAGGTCACTGCGGGGTCCAGCCGCAGCAGCCGGCGCGCAGGCAGCAGACTGGCGATGGCGGCCACGAGCAGCAGGAAGCCCATCGCGGCGGCGTAGGTCCACGGATCCCGTTCCGCCTCGCCCGCGGTGGCCGACAACTCGCTGTTCGTCCGGACTGAGACGAAGTTGTATCGCATCGGGCGCTGACGGCAGGACGCCGGGTACAATCCGCAGTCATGCGGATTATGGCTGTGTCGCTCTCACTGGTCGCGCTGTCTGCCTGCTCCTCCCCCACCCGCTATGACATCGTCATCCGTAACGGCACGATTTACGACGGCAGCGGGAGCGAGCCGGTGCAGGGAGACGTCGCGATCAACGGCGACACGATCGTGGCCGTCGGCGATATCGGCCAGGCCGTTGGCACGACCGAGATCGACGCGGCCGGCCTGGTCGTCGCTCCCGGATTCATCAACATGCTCAGCTGGGCCGAGACGCGGCTGCTGGTCGATGGCCGCTCACAAAGCGACATCCGGCAGGGCGTCACACTTGAAGTGTTTGGCGAGGGCACGTCTGGTGGACCGCTGACCGCCGCGATGAAAGCCGAGATTGTCGAACAACAAGGCGACATCAAGTACGAGATTGAGTGGACGACGCTGGCGGAGTTTCTGGACCATCTGGTGGCGAAGGGTGTGTCACCGAACATCGCGTCGTTTGTGGGTGCGACGACCGTGCGCAGACACGTGCTGGGGCAGGCAGACAGGGAGCCGACGGCCGCCGAGTTGGACGCCATGCGCGCGCTTGTGGGCCAGGCGATGCGCGACGGCGCACTCGGCGTCGGGTCGTCGCTCATCTACGCCCCGGCGTTTTATGCAAAGACGCCCGAGCTGATCGAACTCGTGAAAGTCGCTGCGAGACACGGCGGCATGTACATCTCGCACATGCGCAGCGAAGGCAACCGGCTGCTCGAAGCGGTGGATGAGCTGATCACGATCGCGCGAGCGTCGGGTGCACGCGCGGAGATCTATCACCTGAAAGCCGCCGGCCGCGAGAACTGGAACAAACTCGACGCGGTGATTCAGAAGATCGAGACTGCGCGCGCCGAGGGCCTCGAGATCACGGCCGACATGTACACCTACACCGCAGGGTCCACGGGTCTGGACGCGGCGATGCCTCCCTGGGTGCAGGAGGGTGGCTACAACGCGTGGGTCGGCCGCCTGCGTGATCCGCAGACACGCCGACGGGTGTTGCGGGAGATGACCACGCCGACCAACGACTGGGAAAACCTGTACCTGGCGGCCGGTGCCGAAGGCACGTTACTCGTCGGATTCAAGAGCGACGCGTTGAAGCACCTGACCGGCAAGACCCTGGCTGAAGTCGCCAAAGCGCGCGGCCAGTCTCCGGAAGACACGGCCGTCGATCTGGTGATCGAAGACGGCAGCCGCGTGCAGGTCGTCTACTTCCTGATGTCCGAGGAGAACGTCCGCCGGCAGATGAGCCTGCCCTGGATGAGCTTCGGCTCGGACGCCGGGTCGATGGCCCCGGAAGGCGTGTTCCTGAAGTCGAGCACCCACCCGCGTGCGTACGGCAACTTCGCCCGTGTCATCGGCCGCTACACCCGCGAAGGCGTCGTCTCCCTCCCCGATGCCATCCGGCGCCTGACGTCACACCCGGCACAGGTGCTGAGGATCAAGAACCGCGGCACCCTGGCCCCCGGCTACTTTGCTGATGTCGCCATCTTCGACCCCGCCAGGGTCGAGGACCACGCGACCTACGAGCAGCCTCACCAGTACTCGACCGGCATGGTGCACGTCCTGGTCAACGGCGTGCCCGTCCTCAAGGATGGCGAACACACCGGCGCCACGCCCGGCCGGGTCGTCTACGGGCCAGGCCGCCGATGAACCCATGAACCTGTAATTGCGCGCATGCAGGGAACACTGGTTCATCAGTACAAGATCCTCGGACAGCTCGGCGCCGGCGGAATGGGCATCGTGTACGAAGCCGAGGACACCAAACTTGGCCGTCGCGTCGCCCTCAAGTTCCTGCCTGAGTCGCTGAACCTCTCGCCGGATGCGTCCGACCGCTTCGAACGTGAGGCCAAACTCGCCGGCTCCCTGAACCACCCGAGCATCTGCACGGTGCACGACAGCGGCATCTTCGAAGGACGCCGGTTCTTCGTCATGGAACTGCTGGAAGGCGACTCGCTGAAGACGCTGATCAAGGGCGACCCCCTGCCGGTGGACCGCATTCTCGACGTTGGTTGCCAGATCGCCGATGCCCTCGACGCCGCCCACACCAAGGGCATCGTTCACCGCGACCTCAAACCCGCGAACATCTTCATCACGTCACGGGGCCAGGCGAAGTTGCTCGACTTCGGCGTGGCGACTGCCGGGGCCGAACATCCGGCAGCGTCAGACGAAACCCGCGTCGCCTCCGAGGCGCTCACCACGCCGGGTGTCGCCATCGGTTCGGTCAACTACATGTCGCCCGAGCAGGCGCGCGGTGAACAGCTTGATGGACGCACCGACCTCTTCTCGCTCGGCTTGGTGCTGTACGAAATGGCGACCGGCCGCCAGGCGTTCGGCGGCCAGACCACGGCCGTCGTGTTCGACGCCATCCTCAACCGCGACCCGGTGCCCGTGCGGGAAGCCAATCCCGCCGTGCCTGTCGAACTCGACCACGTCATCACCCGCGCGCTCGAGAAGGATCGCAAGATGCGGTATCAGACGGCCGCCGACCTGCTCTCGGAACTGAGCCGCCTGCGTCGCGACACCACGGGTCGCACGGTGGCGACAACCGCAGCGGCCTCCGCCACGGCCGCAGCAGCCACACCGGCCGCTACACGCTCCCGCCTGCCTGTCGCGCTCGCCGCAGGTGTCGTCGTTCTCGCCATCGCCGGGTATGCCTGGTGGACCACCTCCGCCACACCAGCGTTCACTGAACGCGACCTCATTGTTATTGCCGACTTCGACAATCGCACCGGGGATGCGGTGTTTGACGATGCGCTGCGGCAGGCGGTGTCGGTGCAGCTGCAGCAGTCGCCGTATGTGACGCTTGTGCCGGACCAGACGATCCAGCGCACATTGCGCCTGATGTCGCGGTCGCCTGAAGACTCGCTGACCAGCGCGACGGCGCGCGAACTGTGCCAGCGATCGGGAGCGAAGGCGTCGGTTGAAGGGTCGATCGCGTCACTGGGATCGGCGTATGTGATCTCCCTCGGCGTCTTCAACTGTGCGACCGGTGGCTCGCTCGCACAACAGCAAGTGCAGGCCTCGTCGAAAGAGGAAGTGCTGGCGAAGGTCGGCAAGGCCGTGACGCAGCTGCGCGAGGGGCTGGGTGAGTCACTCGCGTCGATTCAGAAGTACGACGTGCCGATCACGGACGCGACCACGGGTTCGCTGGAAGCGTTGAAGGCCTACGGACAGGCGATTCGTGTGCGGCAGACACGTGGCGACGAAGCGTCGATTCCGTTCTTCGAGCAGGCGACGCAGATCGATCCGCAGTTTGCCCTGGCCTTCGCGAAGCTGAGCGTCGTCGCGTCGAACATCGGCCGCAGTGAGGACGCGCGAGTGAACGCGACGAAGGCGTTTGAACTTCGGGAGCGGGTCAGCGAGTACGAGCGCCTGTATATCGAATGGAACCACGCCACACGGGTGACGCTCGACCGCGCCGCCGCGCGCCGCACGCTCGAGCTCATGGTGGAGGCGTACCCGGGTGACTACGCCGCACGCAACAATCTGGGCGTGTCGCTTCTGGGCGCGGCGGAGTTCGAGAAGGCGCTCGAGCAGTATCAGGCGGCGATGAAGATTGCGCCGAACGAGCCGACACCGGTCAGCAACGCGGCGTACGCGCTGATGTTTCTTGGGCGGCTCGACGAGGCGTTCACCGCCGTGGACCAGACGCTGGCGATCCGGCCCGATCCCGGGCTTGCGGTGACGCGCTGGACGGTGGCACGGATGAACAACCATCCGAAGGCCATGGAGTTCGAGACGGTGGCGCGCCAGCTGGCCAGCCCACAGCAGGTCCTCTTCACCGACATGAACCTCGCGGTCTGGGAAGGCCGCCTTGCCGACTTCCGCAAGGTGGTGGACCAGCTCCGGGTGCAGGGTCGCGCGACGGGCAACGCCGAACTGACCGACGGGATCGGCATGGCCGAGATCGTGACGCTCGCGGTGGTGCAGCGCGGCGAGTGGATTCCACAGATGAAGGCGCTGCTCAAGACCACGCTCCCGCCCGCGGGACTTGCACAGGTCGCCTCAGGGCTTGCGATCATCGGCGACATCGACGCCGTGCGTCCGTTGGTGACGCGTCTGGAGATGATGGACACGAACGACCCGGGCCAGATTCAACCGGCACTGGTCGCCCGCGCGCTGGTGCTGGCGGCGGACGGACGCCATCAGGACGGCGCGTCGCTCATCGAAGCGTACCTTGTGCTCAACCCGCGCTCGCTCGAACTGCACTACTACCTCGGCCTGCTCCGCGAACGTGCGGGTCAGATTGACGATGCGATCGCGCAGTACCGGATGGCGGTGCAGGCCCGCAACGTGCTTGGTCCGAATCCGGCGGTGATGGCGGCACGCCTGGCCCTGGGACAACTGCTCAAGCAGCGCGGCGACACCGCCGGCGCGAATGAGCAGTTCGACGCGCTCGAGCAGCAGTGGGCAAAAGCCGACGAGGACTTCGCGATGCGGCAGGCGCTCAGGGACGCGCGATAGCGCCTCAGAGGAACGTCAGCGTGTTGTTGCGGAAGTTGCCGCCCAGGATCGGGATGGAATCCGCGCCGAGCCACTGGTCGAGCACGCGGGCATAGACGGCGCGGAAGTCGGTTTCGTACCGCACGTCGTTGCCGTTGTTTTCGAGTGTGCCATCGGCGTTGTTCGGATTGAGGCTCGCCGCCGACCCATACAGGCCGCCGTTGACGCCGCCGCCCAGCGCCATCATCACACCGGCCGCGCCATGGTCGGTGCCCTGGCTGCCGTTTTCGATGACACGACGCCCGAACTCGGAGAACTGCAACACCAACGTGTCCTGCAGCAGGCCCTGATTGCGCATGTCGTTGTAGAACGCCAGCAGGCTGTCGCCCACCGTGCCCATGAGATTCGTATACGCGCCATTGGCCGCGTTGGTGCCCTGCCCGGCGTGTGTGTCGAAGCCGCCGGTCTGCACCCAGAACACCTTCGTGCCGATGCCGCGCGCAATCGCACCGGCGACGGCCTTGAGCGCCTGCGCCAGACCGTTGTTCGCATACGTCACCGTGCCCGTGTACGACGCGACCGACGCCACCCGATCCAGCGTGGCCAATGCGGCCGACGATGTGCCGTTGACGAAGGCGACGTGTGGCCGATCCACCGGGACGTGGGATGCGATGTTCGCCATCGTGGCGCGCGAGTACGTGGCTTCCGTGCCGGTGTTCGGGCTGGAGAAGGCGTAGCCTGCCACACTTGGAATCGACGGCACACTGACGCGGCGCCCTTCGAGCGCGTGCGGCAGTTCGCGCACGGTGCTCCAGCCAACGAGGGGATCAACGGGATCCGCCAGTGCGTCGAGGTATCGGCCGAGCCAGCCGGCACCACTCGAGTTGGCGGGGTTGGCGGTGGACCAGATGTCGGTGCCGAGGAAGTGCGAGCGGCTCGAGTTCGGGTACCCCGTGCGCTGAATGATCGCGAGATCACCCTGATCGAAGATCTGCCGGAGCCCGGTGAGTCGTGGATGCAGCCCGAGCGCCTTGCCTGATCGATCGGCCCCCACCTGCAGGACACTCGCCGCCGGCACCGCCAACGTCGGACGCCGCGAGTAGTAGAAGGGATCGGTGTAGGGCACCAGCGTGCTGAGTGCGTCGTTGCCGCCGCTCAGATACAACACCACCAGATTGCGGCGCGAGGCGCCCTGAGCCCTGGCGATGTCGCTCAGGAAGGCCGGGGCCGCCATGCTGACGGTGAATGCCGTGACACCGCCCTTGACGAATTGTCGTCGTGTGACCTTCATGATCGGGTCCCTTCGCTACACAAACTGGAACTCGCCGGAACCGACCAGCAAGTGAAACAGGCCACCCGCCTTGGTGAGCAGCTGCGCGTCAGACCCGGTCCACGTGCCGCCGGCCCTGACGTAGTTGAGCAGCGCCGTGTTGACCGGCGCCGGCAGCGCCGGCGTCGACAACTGCCCGGAGACAAAGTTCAGCAGGCTCTCCGGCGACGTGCGGTGGTTGCGGGCGGCATTGCGCAGTTCAAACCGCTGGTTGGTGGCGAGCTGGGACGCGAAATTCATGCGCGCCAGCATCGCGCCCGTGGAGAACCACGCGGGGCCGATTGCCCAGCCATTGACGTCCGGCGGTTCAAACAACTGCTGCCCCATGTTGAGCATCGGCGTCAGCGCGTCGTTGACGGAGAATCCGACATAGCCGACCTCCTTCAGGGCGCGCACCACGTACTCCACCGGCCAGGCGTACCGCGAGAACCGGTATCGCGGACTCCTGAACTGGGCGCTCATGAAGACCTCGCGCAGCACCGGGCGCATCTGCGTGTCGTTCGCGAGGTAGATGCCTGCAATACGTTCCACCCAGGCCGGCTCGGGCGCCGCAATGTCGCTGACAAACCACGTCCAGAGACGGCCCGCCAGTCGTCGCGCCGTCTGCGGGTGAATCGCCAGCGCGTTGATCAGATCCAGACCATCCTGCATTCCCGCGGCGGCGGCGCGCGCAGGGATGGTGGATGATCCTCCCGGGTAGATCGCAAACGTAAACGTCTTCGCGTTGGTGTCGTGTTGCGCCTGATTGAAGTTGAACACGTACCTCGCGGTCGGTGTGTCCCGTGTGCCCTGCAGCGCGATGTTCCAGCCGGTGAACACCCGCGCGGCGGCATATACGTCGGCTTCGGTGTAATTCCCGATGCCGAAGGTGAACAACTCCATCAACTCGCGGCCGAAGTTCTCCTGCGGCTGCGCCTTGACGTTGGTGCGCCCGTCCAGCCAGACAATCATCGCCGGGTCGCGCGCGACTTCGATCAGCAGGTTGCGGAAGCTGCCAATTCCAAGCTGCCGGAACATCTCGATCTGCCCGCGCACGCCGGCGGTGTCGGTGGACGGCTTCGCGTCCATCATCCGCGTCGCTTCCGTCTGGTTGAAGCTGCCGGCAATCTTGCTGTACGCCGTCGCGAAGTGATGGTGCCAGAAGAGCGCCAGTTTCTCCTGCAGCGGCGCGGCCGAATGCGCCATGCGGAAGAGCCAGCGCTGCCGTGCATCATTGATCACGATGTTCGGCGTGAACGCACCATTGCGCGCCGTGACACCGACGTGACCGGGCGTCTGCATCAGATGGTCGATGTCGGTGGTCGCCGGCTCGAAGCCGACCAGCTCATCCACGATCTCGGTGTAGGACCGGCCGGCGTAGGACTCGCGCTCAATCGGCGAGGCCCCAAAGCCCGCCCGCCTGAGCAGGTGGTCAAGGAGTGGCCCATTAGCAGCAGTTTGCATACAGATATCCCCAGTGGATGTTACAGCGCGCGCGCAAAACCCACAAGGGCGTCGTCTTTGGTCCCATTTCCCGTGAAGTGCCGGAGGGCCGCCTGCGCCGCCACCCACGCCCACGCTTCCCCATGCCAGCCAAATGCCATGGAAAAGAAGTGAAACGGATAGTTCCGATGCGGGCCAATCCAGGGCAGGCCGTCCGCGGTCGTCACCACCGGCAGGTCCCAGCCAAACGCGGGCGGAAGGCCGGAAATGTCCGGATATCTCAAGGAAAGCTCGTACATCAGCTGGTTGGTGCGCGCAATCACGGCCTTGTCGCGGAGCGGCGCCGCCACCTCGGGCCCAGCCAGGCCTGTGAACAGTGCCCGGCCATCAGAGAGCCAGCGCAACCAGCGGGGGGATTCGGTGAATTCCGAATACAGGGTTTCGCGCGGCCCCACCGCCCGGCGCGTCGCCGCCGGCAGCGGGTCGGTCACCACCATGTAGCCGGTGGTTGCACGCACGTGCCGCTGCAGCTGATGGAACACCTTCCCGGGTTCACCGGTGGCCACCACCACGCCTTTTGCGGTGATCGTCGCTCCCGCCAACACCACCGTCACTTCCTTCCGCGTAAACGTCGTCTTCTTCACGCGCGCGTGCTCGACGATCTTCACGCCCTTCTTGAGCGCCGCCTCTGCAAAGCCGCGACCGGCCTTCACCGGATCGATCACGCCGGCATCACGCAGACGCATCGCCCCCTGCGTCTCCGTCACGAGCGCGGTGCGCGCGGCAGGCGGTGCCACCCAGAGACCGTCGAGTTTCGCCGACTTCCGCGCAGCGATTTCCTTCTTCACTTCGGCCGCATCGTTGGTGAACGGCGCATTCACCAGGAGCTCGGTCGCGGAAAACTCGCAACTGATTTTCAGGCGCTTGAGCACCGTGGGCAGCTCTTTCGCGGCGTCTCTCACCGCATGGAACGCCACCTTCGCCGGACGGGCGCCGGCCGACTTGCTGCCCACGACAAACCCGATGTCCGGCGTCGGAAGAATCGCACCCATCGCGTGACTCGTCGCGCCCGACAACAGGGTCTCCGCTTCGACGAGTGTGACCTTCAGCCCGGCGTTTGCGAGCACCCACGCCGTGGCGCACCCGGTGAGTCCGCCTCCGATCACGACCACATCGGTGGTGTGATGGCCTTTGAGTGACGGAGCGGCGGCACGAGCGGAACGCGCAGCAGGCTTCGCCTTCCGCGTCCAGTAGGACTGTCCGTAGTTCGGCATGGCTACGTCACAGGATAGCCGAGGTCAGTGATAAGGTTCGCGGGCAATGACTCCCCAGGCACAGCCCCGGCAGCTCGGCTTTGGCATGGCTGTGGCCCTGGTGATGGGCAACATGATCGGGTCAGGCGTCTTCCTGCTGCCGGCAGCGCTGGCCCCATTTGGCGGACTCAGCATCGCCGGGTGGGTGGCATCTGCGGCCGGCGCCACCTGCCTCGCGCTCGTATTTGCCAGACTGGCACGCCTCTCCCCCGCCGCCGGTGGTCCCTACGCCTACACGCGCCAGGCCTTCGGTGACGTCCCCGCGTTTCTGGTCGCGTGGGGCTACTGGATCTCGGTCTGGGCCTCTCTCGCCGCACTCGCGGTGGCCGGCGTCGGCTATCTCGATCCCTTCATCCCCGGCATCGTGCGTGCTCCGGCGCTGGCCGCCCTCCTGGCCGTCGCCATTGTGTGGCTCGTGATCGGCATCAACATCATGAGCATCCGCCGCGCCGGGTATGTGCAGGTCGTCACTACAGTCGTGAAGGTGCTGCCGCTCGCCCTCGTCGGCGTCGGGGGGATGTTCTTTGTGTCGCCGGAGGCGTTTGCCGTGCAGGCCACAGGCCCCCGTGAGGTGGCCGGAGGCGTCACCGCCGTCGCCACGTTGACGTTGTGGGCGTTCCTGGGGCTGGAGTGTGCGACGATCCCCGCAGGCAACATTGCGAATCCGGAGCGCACGATCCCTCGAGCGACTGTCGTCGGCACGGTCCTGACGGCCGGCGTGTACATCGTCAGCACCGTGGGAATCATGTCGCTCGTACCGGCTGACGTGTTGTCCACGTCGACGGCCCCGTTTGCGGAAGGAGCCCGCGCGCTTTTTGGACACACCGCGGCGCAGCTGATGGCACTGGGCGCGGCGGTTTCGTGTTTCGGCGCACTGAACGGGTGGACCGTGGTGGTCGGCCAGCTCCCACTTGCTGTCGCGCGTGACGGCCTCTTCCCCACCGCCTTCACGAACGTCTCGGCCGCCGGCACGCCGGTCGCCGGCACGGTGATCGCCGGTGTTCTGGCCACATTGCTGATCGCCATGAACCACACGCGCGGACTTGTGGATCTCGTGACGTTTATCGTCCTCATGTCCACGCTGGCCACGCTGATTCCCTACACGTTCTGTTCCCTGGCGACATTCAGACTCGGTCGTGACCGACTCACGACCGGCATGCGCATCGTTGCGGGCCTTGCCTTCAGCTACTCGCTCTGGGCCATCGGCGGCGCCGGACCGGAGACCGTCTATTGGGGCTTCCTGTTGCTGATGGCCGGGCTCCCGGTGTTTGTCTTTGTTCGGCGACGTGTATGACCGACTTCGGCTCGTGGTCCCGCATCCTCATCCGCCATCCCAGGGACGCCTTCGAGAGCGCCGGCAAGATCGCGCGCGAATGGCGCGCACTCAACTTCACGGCGCCACCGGACTTCGCGAAGGCATGCGAGCAGTTCGACGCGTTCGTGCGAGCGCTGAGCGAGCACGCACCCTGCACCCAGCACCAGGCACCGAGCACCCCGCACCGAGCACGCGGCACCGAGCACCCAGCACTGACCCTGGACTCGATTTACGTCCGCGATGCGAGCGTGATGTCGAACCGGGGCGCTATCCTGTGTCGCATGGGGAAGCCGCAACGTGAGGCCGAACCAGCGGCGCTTGCGGACACGTATCGGAGTCTCGGGATTCCTGTAATCGGCGCGATCGAAGCTCCCGGCAAACTCGAAGGTGGCGATGTCACGTGGCTCGGTCCGCGACTCGCCGCTGTGGGACGCGGGTACCGCACCAACGACTCGGGCATCCGGCAGTTGCGCGCGCTGTTGGGAGACACCATCGATGAACTGATCGAGGTGCCGCTGCCCCACTATCGCGGACAGGGCGACGTCTTTCATCTGATGTCGATCATCAGTCCCGTTGATCGCGATCTGGCCGTCGTGTACTCGCCGCTGATGCCTGTGCCCTTCCGCGAACGTCTCCTGGATCTCGGGTACACGCTCGTTGAAGTGCCCGACGAGGAATTCGACTCGATGGGTGCGAACGTGTTTGCGGCCGGCCCCCGGATGTGTGTGATGGTGGACGGCAATCCACAGACCCGCACACGGCTCGAACGTGCAGGAGCGGACGTTCGGGTTTACGATGGCTCGGAGATTTCGCTCAAGGGCGGCGGCGGACCGACCTGCCTCACTCGCCCCCTGAGCGGATGGGTAGCTGGGCGGATGAGCGGATGAGGAGATGCGGAGATGATGGAATCAGCGGATGGCATGCGCGCGTTGGTGGTGTTGCACTTTCTTGGCCTGGCGATGGGGTTTTCGACCGGGTTCGGCAACATCGTGATGGCCGGGATCATGGCGAAGGCCACACCCGATGAGCGCCGGACGTTGGCGAAATTTCCGCCGGCAATCGCGCGAGTGGGCGACATCGGCCTTGTGTTGTTGTGGGTCACCGGCCTGGTGCTGGTGTTCACCAAGTGGGGCGGCTTCGGCGCGATGCCCGGCCTGTTTCACGCGAAGCTGACGGCCGTGGTGTTGATGACACTGGTCAGCGGCTTCGTGCACTCGCAGGCCAAGGGCGTGGCGGCCGGCGACCCCGGCGCGATCGCCAAGGCACAGGCCGCCGGCAAGGTGACCTTTGTTCTGGCCGTGACGATCGTGACCCTGGCGGTCTGGACGTTTAACTAGATCGCAGGTCGGAGCCCGAGGGCTTCAGCCCTTGGGTATCAATTTGAGCACGCGACCCTGGGGGCTGTCGGTCACGACGTAGACCGCACCCTCGGGGCCCTGCTTCACATCGCGGATCCGCTCCGGCTTCGGCGTCAAGTCGCGCAGCAGCCGCTCCTCACCAACGACACGATCACCCTTGATGTCGAGGCGCACGAGATTGGTGGTGGCCAGCCCGCCGATGAACACGCTGCCCTTCCACGCCGGAAACAGATCGCCCGTGTAGAACATCATGCCGCTCGGCGCGATGACGGGATCCCAGTAGTACGTCGGCTGTTCAATGCCGTCGCGGGACGTGAGGCCCTCACGAATCGGCTGACCTCGGTATTCGATGCCGTACGCCACGTCCGGCCAGCCGTAGTTGCGACCCGGCCTCGCGATGTTGAGTTCGTCACCGCCGCGGGTTCCGTGTTCGACCTCCCAGAGATCACCTGTCGCCGAATTGATCGCCGCCGACTGCACGTTGCGATGGCCCAGCGACCAGATCTCCGGTCGCACACCGTCCTTGCCCACAAACGGGTTGTCCTTCGGAATCGACCCGTCGGTGTTGATGCGCACGATCTTCCCGATGAGCGTGTCCATCGACTGAACGAGTGCCCGGCCGGCTTCAGCCTGACGATCGCCCTGGGTCACGAACAACGTGCCGTCCGGTCGGAACACAAGCCGCGATCCGTAGTGGCCACCAGACACCATCGACGGCGACTGCCGGTAGATCACCTGCACGTCCTCCACGCGGGGCTGCGCGCCATCCACAAACCGGCCACGCGCCACGGCGGTATTGTTGGCCTTCTCCGGCTGCGGCTCAGAGAAGCTCCAGTAGATCAGCTGGTTGGTGGCAAACGCGGGATCGATGGCGATGTCGAGCAACCCGCCCTGTCCGCGCGGATCCACCGGCAGGATGCCCTCAACGGGCGGCGACAACGTGCCATCGGCGGCCACGACGCGCATCTGGCCGGCTTTCTCGGAGACGAGCATCTTGCCTGACGGCAGGAACTCGAGGCTCCACGGCGTGGTGAGCCCCTGGGCGACCGTCACCACATCAAACGCAACGTTGGTCAACCGCTCGGGTGCGCGCGTCTGTCCTTCAAACGCCGGCTTCTGCGTCGGCGCGTTCGGCGGCTGCTGGGTCACGCCCTGCTGCTGCGCCCACACCACGGCCGACACGGCCGCGACAGAAGCCACGGCCACGAACGAGATTCGAATCCTGGAAGTCATGCACCAGATCCTACCGCAGCACCTGACCGGAGCGCATTCACAGGAGGCACGGAGAACTGGAAGGATTCAGTACGATTCCACGTCGAGATCCGGCACCCGGGTGAAATGCCCACGATTGCGCGTGACGAGCGGCATCCCATGCACGACTGCCGTCGCGGCAATCCACAGGTCGTTTGTGCCGATCAGTTGGCCGTTATCCTTCAGGTGCCGGTAGATCCGGCCGTACTGCCAGCAGATGTCAGGCGTCGGCGGCAGCACAAACAGCGGCGCGAGGAACGCCTCCCATTTGTCCCGGTCGCGGGATGACGGCCCACCAGCAAGTTCCCCCGCCACCGCAGAGGGGATATACAAGCGGGCCTCTGGTCCACGCTCAAGAAACGCAGTCGCCGCTCCCGGCTCGCCGCGACGCTCCTCGCGGTCGAGGTCGATCAAAAACGTGGTTTCGAGGATTAGCGCCCGGTCCACTTGTCCTCCGGCGGGAGATCAGACCGCTTCATGTCTTCAATCCGCGCCGACTCCTCATCCGAAAAGTGCCATCGCCGCTGGCGAAGGAGTCGAAGAAAGGCGCCGGCAGTGACGGTGTCCTCCGGCCAGGTGGCCCGAAGGACCACCTCACTGAATGACTCGGCCGGATATCGGCGAGCCGCCTTCAGACGGGCGTAGGCCTCGTCTTTCAGCGATATCGTCCTGGTGCCCATGTCTGTGCACTATGCACATTCTGTGCATCGGCCGTCAAGCCGCCACCAGCAAGACCAGGGTCACTACACTCGCGGCAATCACCGCCCACACCGGCAGGGCAAGCGCGGCGAGCAGCATCCTACGTGAGAAGCCGCTCATACGCGTCGACCACCCGCTTCAGCGAGGCCCGCTTGATCTTCACTTCCTTGCGCTTGGCAAACATTGCGGGAGGAGGCTGCCACAACCTCACCCAACCCTACCCCACCGACACGCGCACTTCACTCCCCGTGACCACCGCCTGATTTGCCAGGATGCCCACAATCGACGCCCGCGCACCTTCCTGCATCGAACAGGCCACAGGCGCGCCTTCGGTCACGCTCTTCAGAAAGTCCATCAACGAGTAGTACAGCGATGGATGCGGCAGACCGACGCCCGCCTGCAACTGTCCCTGTTCGGCCAACTGGGTGGCATTGGCAATCAGCACGATGCCTTCCTCCTCGAGCACCTGCTGACGGGTCGCATACACCTCCCACCCCTGGGTCGGGGCGTCGGGCTCCTTGAACAGCCATCCGTGGGACCACATGAGTCGCACGGATCCGTTGATGCCGTTGATCACCTCATGCTGTCCGCCGTACGAATTCGCGAGCGTCGCGCTGTACCGCAACACCGCGCCGTCCCCCCACACGAGATCAAGATCGACCGTGTCCGCAACGGTGCGACCATCCTTGTGGTGTCGAACGCCACCTCGGCCGGTGATGCGCTCGGGATACGACCCGCGACACCAGTTGAAGACGTCGAACTGCTGGGCTCCCACCTCGCCGGCCAATCCTGTTGACACAGCTGGGTCGAGCCGCCAGCTCGCCTGCGCGTCGGTTTCGCCAGAGCTCGCCGGAAACCGCCAGGACGTCTTGCGATGCCACTGCCCGGACATCGACACAAGATCGCGCAGTTCGGACCGCACCAGCGGCTGGGCGCGCCGGTACGTCGGATTCGACCGGCCCTGAAAACCGGCCTGGCACACGGTTTTTGCAGTAGCCGCCATTGTCGCCAGGGCCTGACAATCCTCGACGGTCGACGCAATCGGGGCCTCGCAGTAGACATGACGGCCCGCCGCCACCACGTCCTCGACAATGGCGCGGTGCATGTGTGTTGGTGTGGCGACAATCACGGCCGTGATGTCCGGCCGCGTCTCAAGCATCACCTTGTGATCGGTGAAGTGTGCGGCGGTTGCGGCGCGCTGTTTGGCCAGCGTGAGCCGGCCTTCCAATCGATCGCAGATCGCCACGACGTTCACCTGCGGGATCTTCTGTAACTCCGCCAGGATGGCGCGGCCATGGCGTCCGACCCCCACCACCGCCAGATTCGTCGACGCCGCCTGCGACAACCGCGGCAGCAGGTCAGCCAGGTCCGGCACGAGGGCGAGTCCGGCCAATGCTCCAACGGTCTGTGTGATGAATGCGCGTCTATCGTGTGGTGGTTTCACCATGAGCGTAGCCTATCGGAAAAGTGCCTGGTGCTCGACCAAGCACCACCAGTGCGGTCGCCCAGCCGTCACATACACGCGCCGACGGTCCGGTCACGACCACAGGAATCGGAAAAGTGCCTGGTGCTCGACCAAGCACCACCAGTGCGGTCGCCCAGCCGTCACATACACGCGCCGACGGTCCGGTCACGACCACAGGATTTAGCGCGGTGGCGTCGACGGGCATCTTCGTGCGGGGGTCGACGATGTGCGCGGTGGTTTGGGAGGCCGCGTCGGAGACGGCGAACGCGGTGTCACGGAGCGCGAGGGCCTCAGCCCTCGTGGTGACCCTCCACGGATGGCCGCTCGGGTCGAGACCGAGGGCGATGCCGCTGCTTGTGCCTCCATGCATGAATGCGGAGGCCACATCGTGCGCACGGAGCAGCCTCGCGCAGCAGTCGAGTGCATGCCCTTTGCCGATGCCGCCGAGATCGATCGACACATCCGCGCGTGCAAACCGGATGGTGCGGGACCCGGCGTCGAGCACCAACGCGTCGCCATCCCCGCGTGTGATGTCGAAGGCGCCATCCGAGTCGCGCCAGATCTGCACGGCGTCCATCAGCAGGCCCCACGTGTCTTCATCACATCGCACCGGTTCGCTGGCGGCGGTGCGGTTGACGTGTGACACCCAGCTGTCAGGCGCGAACCGGCTGAGACGCTGGTGCCAGTCCTCCACCTCGGCCATGACCACTTCGCCGATGGCTCGTCTTCCAGAGGGAAGGACGAGCTCGAACCGCGTGCCCATGGCCGCGGTGGCAAATAGCTGGAGGTCGTCGCTCAGAGCTTGCGGACCTTTCCGCTTCTGGGGTCGTACCCGAAGGCCGCCTTCTCCCAGAACGAACGCTGGGCCAGATCGACGATCACCATGACCTTGGTGCCGAGTTCAACATCACTGCGCGTTTGCTGACGCGTCCGGATGCAGTCAACCCAGTGACGGCGCAGTGTCTCCTGCGCGTCGAGCACTTCGCCTTCGGGGGCAATTTCGCGCTCTTCGATTTCGTCCGCCCAGATGCGCTCGGGCCGGATGATCGCATTGCGGCCTCCGACAAACAGGTTGGCCTTGTGACCACGAATCATCCGCTCGAGGCCGAGTTCGTTGCATGTGGATCCGGCGATCACCATCGTGTGGTCGTGCTCGAAGTCGACGTTGATGTTGATCTGGTCCGGATTCTCCATCGCCTTGTCAATCATGTGCCCGCCGGTGGCGACAACACGTGTGGGCCAGCCGACGTTGAGCGCCTTCAGGGTCGGCGTCACGTGATGCACGAGCAGATCGCCGATGATGCCTGAGGAGTACTTCTTGTACCGGCGCCACCGTGCGTAGATCAGCGGATCCCAGCGCACCTTGCCGAGGGGTCTGCACCACTCGTCCCAGTCGAGATTGGTCCCCGGATTCCAGGCCTTGTCGAGCGCGTAGTAGTTCCATTCGCCGGTCTTGGAGTTGCGGCAATAACTCGTCTGGCTCCACACCGGCTTGCCGATCGCCCCCTCAGCGACCAGCTTCTCTGCCGCCATGTAACTCGGTGTCATCACAAACTGGGTGCCGACACACACGATGACCTGGGGATTGGCCTGCGCCACCTTCCTCAGACGCTGGGCGTCCTTGAGGTTCAGCGTCATGGGCTTCTCGACGTACACGTCCTTGCCGGCCTTGATCGCATCCTCGGCAATCCGGCCGTGCCAGTGTTCCGGCGTGGCGATCAACACGCCGTGGATGTCCGGCCTCGCCAGCACATCCTGATACCGGCGGTACACCTGCACATCGCTGTTCTGCAGCCGGTCGACCTGGGTCTTGGCGTTGGCAGCCCGGGGATCACACAAGTCACACAGCGCTTCGATGCGCACCGGACGGCCGTCACGCGCATTCCGCGCAAACCCCTGCGCGTGCCCCGTGCCCATCCCGCCCGTTCCGATGATGGCGATCTTGACGACGTCGCCCTCGGCGAGCGGCGCTCGCGGCCTGGCCTGCGGGATCGGCTCCAGATCCTCAGCCGCATCCACCTCGCGCGCGGCCATCCCCGCCACCATCGCCGCCGCAGCCGTCGTCTTCAGAAAATCACGCCGTGACCTCGAACCCATCCACTCACCCTCCCATCCACCCATCCATCCAGCTGCCCATCCACCCAGCTGCCCATCCGCCCAGCTACCTGGACATCTCCGTTCGAATTCGTTCCAGCAACTGCTTGGTCTTCGCAATACCTTCCCGCTCGGGCAGTTTTGTTCCCTCGTATTCGATCCCGACCCACGACCGGTAGCCGGCATCCAGCACGATCTTCATGAGGCGCCGGTAGTCCTTCTGCACCTCGTCGCCGTTCTCGGCAAAGTCGTGGGTTTTTGCCGACACGGCTTTGGCGAAGGGCATCAAATCGGTGACGCCCTGATAGCGGTCGTATTCGTAGAAATTGCCGAAGTCCGGCAACGTGCCGCAGCGAGGGTGGTTCACCATCTTCATCACGCCTGCCAGCCACTGGCCGTTGGATGACAACCCGCCGTGATTTTCGACGACCACGTTGAGATTCATCGGTGCGGCGATCTCGGTCAGCTTCCGCAGGCCTTCGGCGGCGAGTTTCTGCTGCTCCTCAAACGACCCGACGCTGGCGGCATTGACGCGAATGGTCACACACCCAAGCACCTTGGCTGCTTCGAGCCACTTGCGATGGTTCTCGACCGCCTGGTCCCTGACGGTGGCGTCCGGATCACCGAGCCGGCCCTCACCGTCGACCATGATCAGCCACTGCGTGACGCCCTCGTCGGCCGCGCGTGTGTTCATCTCGGCCAGATAGGCCGCATCGCGCGCCTTGTCCTTGAAGAACGTGTTCACGTACTCGATGCCGTCGATGCCGAACTCGCGCTTGGCGACACGCGCGAAGTCCAGGTGATCAATCTCCTTGGCGCGCAGGGTCCGGTGAAGCGACCACTGGGCCAGGGAGATCCGGAACAGTGGTGCCGGCTGCGAAGCCGCCCACACCTCGGACAGCGGCGCCACCGCCACCGCACCGACCGTTGTCTTCAGGAACGTCCGTCTGGTCCACTCACCGCTCATCATGCCCTCCCGGTCACCTTGACGATTCGTCCGCCTTTGGCGGCCGATCGATCCACAGCCATGCACACCCGCATCGTGACATCCGCATCAAACACGTTCAGGTGTGTCTCGCGATCGTCGAGTACACACGCGACCAGTTCATCAATCTCGCCCTGGAACGGATGGTGCGCGACGTCCGCCGACCCGGGCATGATCGTCTCCACCCGAATCGCGCGCGCGCCGGTCGGCGTCACCACCTCGTGAAAGGTCACATCGGTGAAGGGGCACGCCAGGCGCAGGGCCTTCAGATCAACCGGCGTATCCTGCCAGAGAAGCAAGTCGTCGCGCAGGGTGGCCTTGTCGCCCATCATTTCAACGCCAAACGTGTACGGCATCTGCAGATCGGTGGAACTGACCA